>Ga0272440_1003510_pt1 | contig 11694 bp, 1 predicted proteins | sample SSMMMBAug17_FD_192440 | JGI IMG/M metagenome (GOLD analysis project Ga0272440, IMG submission 192440) | Marine sediment archaeal communities from Little Sippewissett salt marsh, Falmouth, MA, United States - SSM-MMB-Aug17 | ecosystem: Environmental > Aquatic > Marine > Wetlands > Sediment ... | reverse complement strand
CAGGTGCTGTTTGAAAAGTTATTGAAAAATTGTATTGAGTCTTTTCTCCAAAATTTGAGTTATAATAATTTGAAACTTCAATATAAAATGTACCTAAATTTTTGGGATGAAAAGGAAAACCTGTTTGTTTATCAGGTTCTATTTTTTTGCCTTTATTGTCGTAAATATTGAATATTGGCACACAAAAATTTGAATCTACTGGACTTGCTGTAATTTTATATATTTCACCTGGTTCAGCATAAAATTTAATCCAGTCTTTGTCTTCCTTTTCATGAAAATTATGCAACTGTGGCAAAACTTTTTGGCAATGATTCCCGCTACATTTTACGTTAATTGTTGTAGCCTGATCAGGATTATTATCAATTTCATAAATATCAGGTGCATTGGTTTGAGTAATTGTCGTTGTTTTTGGCTCTGAAATATTTCCATAAATATCATAAGCAAAAACAGAAATCAAATAATCTCCAAAAACAGAAAATTGATTATAATTACCTTCATATTGATCAGAATTATTTAGTTGAGTTAATTCAATTGAAACAGGATTTGATAATAATTCTTTATTGTTATTTGCTTTTAATGGTTGAAAAATAATTGCCTCAATCTTTTGTATTGAACTTACAGAATTTATATTTTCCACATAAAATTTTGCACAATAGTCATCAGATAAAATTTTTTTTGGTGATATAGTAGATATTGAGGGAGGATCTGAAATAAAGGTGACTCCTATACCTATTTGATTTTTATCTTGTTTAGCTGACTGGCTATAAAACAATACAGGGTTTTGATAAAATTGACCCTGTATTAGTTTTAATTTGTCTTTTGCATATTGAAAAGCATTCTCTATTGAATAACCACTTAAAATTTTTTTCCAAAAAAAATTAGAAACTGAAATATCTCCATTAAGGGCAAGTAGTGCGATATCATCAACACCAGTGGAAGTAATTGCTATTAAATTTTGTTTAATAGATGACGTCTTAAGTTGATTAATAAAATTTTCAGATTTATCAGCTTCATAAAAAATAATATTTTTACCCTCTATTTCTAAAATTTCTAACCATTGACGCATTTCTAAAAAATCAAGTTGTTGGCCATTATCATTAAGAATCATACCATCGTTATTTCCAATACCTGAAATATAAAGAACAAAATCATTTGTGCCATTACTGCCCCAATTTAATATTGCATCTTTACAATTATCAAGATTTGGAATTTTGGGGTTAGTTGAAAAATGATTCAGGTAATATGGGCTTAATAGCATAATATTATCCTGTGAAAAACCCTGATAATTTAATGCTTGATATACCAGACTTGCATTATTGATAATATTATTTCTTTTTTGCTTATTTTCTATTTTGCCAATTATAATAATTGCTTTATCAGTAATACTTCTTTGTACTTCAATTTTTAAAGTTTCAGGTTTAGAGATTAAGCCGGTTTTATCTTTTACATAAAATGATATATTATAAAATCCATTGCTGCAAAAGCTGTTATAACTATTTTCATAACGATTATTTTCAAAAGAATAATTCAATTCAATATAGGGAAAGGAATAATAGTTTGTATTATTCATAATAATTTGCTGTTTTTCAGGCTTTACGATTGCCCAGACATTATCAATATCGTTTTCAGCAATTACTTCTAATGATAAATGAATACCATTATTATCAACAGGCTTTTTCACTTGAGAAATTTCATTAATAACAGGTCTAATATTATCTATTTTTGCCCCATTTCCAATATAGGTATCTTGTGCGATTTTGCCATCATTCTGATTATAGATGCCATCATTGTTATCATCTATTTGAGGATATTGAGTAGAAAAATGAGAAAATGATTTTACAGCATAATCAAAAGCGCTTTTTAAAGACATACCAAAATAAATATTATCCCAAAAAAAGCTAGAAAAAGAAATAAATCCTTGATTCAGATAACAGGAATGTTCATTTTTTTGAGAGCTTGAAAGAACAATTCGATTGGAAGCTGGCAGTATTGATAAAAAACTACCAGAATGGCAGGTATCGTTAATTAAAATTAATTTACCTGAATAATCATTTATCATATCGTTGAATTCGTGTATTGATAGTGTTTCATTTTTATTTAAACGAAATTTTCCTTCATCATTGTAATTAACACCGCAATACCCTGAAAAATAGACAATCAGGTTATCTGTTTGCATAATATCTGATTGGAATAATGACTTTAGATTCTCCTTTGTAGGTTTATTAAAAATGTCATCAGCTTTCCCATTATTATCAATGTCTAATAAAATATTTGAAGATAAATAAAAAAGTTCATTTTTTTTAAAACCTTGATGTTTTAATGCTCGATAAGATAATTTTGCACAAATCTCATCATTATTTGGGAAAAATTCATTTTCAGTACCACCATGACCTCCAATTATAATTATGGCTGCTTTGTATAAATTATCATTGTTGATTTGTTTTGAAAAAATCTGAACACGTCTTTTATTTGGATCAGTAATAAAAACTTCATTATCTATAGCACATAAATCTCCAATTTTTTCAAACTGGCCTTTTTCAATACCAAATTCCGAAAAATTAGTAACATATTTACCTTCAGGGTTTATTTTATGAATAGTTGGTCCATTTTCAACCAGCCCCTGGTTTACAACATATAAATAATCATCTGAACCAATAGAAATTTTTCCTGGCAGCTCTAATTTACCTTCAGAGCTAATTGTTTCATTCCAGTCAGTAAATATTTTAAAATTTTTATCATATTGATTTATAAAAAGTCCTTTATTAAATCCTAAAATATAGAAGTTATTTTGACTATCGACTGCTAAATCAATTGGTACATAGCCTAAATCCCAAGAATCCTTTATCACTAACATGTCATTTTCATTGTCTTTTATTATTTGATATTTGTTCATTAATTCAGATACTGAAAGCAATGCATATATTACTTTTTGGTTATCATATTTCGAAATATGCATTGAATTAATGCAATCGTCTTTATTGTGATTGTCAAAACACCAGCTATTAAGTAAAAAACCTTTTTTATCAAACTGTTCAATACAATGTCTATTAACCATTGGTTCACTTAAATAATAATAACCATCATCATCCATAGCCATTACATTTGGTGCATTCAATTTTGAATTTGGAGAATTTTTTGCCCAAAAGCATTGATCAATTATTTCTCCATTTTTAGAAAACTTTTGAATAATTTTCTTATCAGAATCCATAATATTTATCTGTTTTCGCTTAAAATCTGCTGCAATCAATGTTGGTAATAAAAAGCTTCCATTTTGTTCCCATATTTCAAAACGTTCTCCTCCTGGTGAAAATTTTTGCACTGGATTGCTCATGTAAATATTATCTTCTTTATCAATGGCTATGTCTGACACAATGTATGTTGAATCAAAATTATTAAGTTTAGCAAATTTTTCTTGTATCATTATCCCATCAGATCCAATTTTTGAAATACAATTACTGTTAACTACAAAGAGTATATTATTATTTACTACAATCTTTGGATAAAAGATTTTAGACATTATTTGTATTGTAGGAAAGTCATCAGATATAAAATTTAATTGATTATTTTTAAGTTCATACTTGAGTATCTTTGATATATATGTCTCATCTGAAAGTAAATAAAGATATGTATGATCATTGTCTCCATAGATAGCAATATCATAATAACCCCGGCCATATTTTTGTAATGGAAATGATTGTATAAGTTGGCCATCTGAAGAATACTTTTCAATAGAGGAATATTCTTTTTCTGTTAAAGATTTATAGCTGGTTGCTACATATATAAAATCATTTTGATCTATTTCCATTTTTCCACGCGCAAGCAATGAATCTTTTTCTTTAGATAAAATATCCCATTTACATATAAATTCACCCTCTGAAGAAAATTTTTTAATAACTTGGTTTGTTTCTGTTGATGCATCATTATTATCATCAATAACATAAACATTCCTATAGCTATCAACAACAATAGCTTCAGGTTTAATTAAGATATTATTGTCATCTCCACATCCTCCCCATTCTAAAACTAACTCGCAATTAATGGAATATTTTTTTATGCGGCAATTATTTGTATCTGAAATATATACATAATTTTCATTATCAACAGCAATCCCTTCTGAATTATTTAAATACCAGCTAAGATCCTTATCTGGCCAAAAACGATTAAATGTGTATTCCTCTTTTAACAAAGGATTATATTTATTTTCCAATAAGGTGTTTGAAACTGTTTTTATTAGATCTACAGATTTTGAAGTTTCATGTATTATGGAATTATCATTTTTAATTTTTGTAAAGAATGCATTGAACTGGTTTGACAAATAAGTTTGTCCTGAAATATTAATCCTAAAATTATTATTTAAATTCTGAGCAAAATATAGTGTCTTTTTTTCATTATTATTTGAGTTAATTTTAATATAGTGCTGACCATTATAAAAATTGCAGTTAAATTGCTGTTTAGTAGATATCCTTTTACTAAATGCACCATTATTAATATTGACAATATGCGATTCTTGCCATTTATTTTTTCTATTTTTGTCAAAAATTTTGAATTCAAGGTTAAGTATTTGATTTACTGGTTTTAATGCAATATCCACTAAATAGCCTGAGATTTGCTTATTAAGAAGCTTTGTGCAATTTTGTTGATTCAAATTATATCCTGAGATTTTATTTAATGCCCTATGCATAATAAAATGATTCCCATCTAATAAGGATAAAGAGATAGGCTTTACTATTCCAAGAGTAACATTAAATTTTCCATTTTTAACATTTACAAATCGCGTTCTTTGCCATTTTGTTTCTCCCTGGCAGTTTAAAATAAAAAAATTTACTTTTTGACTTGAACTTAATGGTTCATTACTATAAGAAAATAGATAGCCTTGATATTCTAATAAAAAAAATGACTTATCACTACAATTTCCACAATAAAAATGAGCAGAAGATATGACGATAAAAACCAAAATTTGCAAAGTTAATTTTTGATAATTATTTTTCATAATAAATAATTTCCTTTAATTAATACAAAGTTTGAATAAAACAGTTTTTATTTTTTTTACTGGTATTTGATGTTGATTCAGGATCTTTCGGTTGAAATTTAGCAATAACAAGTTGATCTTTATCCATAGTAACAATACATTGATCTTTTCCAGAACATACACCTGCCCATTCTACAAATTCCCATTCATTTTCAGGTATTGCATTTAAAGTAAGAGTAATATCGGGTTCATTTTCATCAAATCTTTCATAGCAATAGTTGCCACAATCTATTGCATATGGAACGCTCTTTACATATCCTTTTCCAATTTTATTTATATTTAATTCATGCATTTCAGGACTTGGGATAGATTTTAAAAATATATCTGTATAAATTATTTCAGGATAATTTTTAATTTCAATTTTATTTGTATAAGGTGTATAACCCCTTGCAGTAACACTTAGCGTATGAATTCCAATTTCAGCTCCATAAATTTGAAAATGAGGAGATTTGTATGGAGAACTTAAGGCTGTTTGACCATCAGGCATAACTAAAACTTTTGCATTTGTAATAGGTTTATTAGTGTCTACATCCAATATATTTCCTTGAATGCCGCCATCATGATAATCCTGATTCTGAAATGATGACACTGAAAGAGAATATTCTGTACCTTGTGAATCTTCTGAATCTATACTGTTATGAATTTTTATATAATAAATTCCCTTTTTTTCAAAAAAATTTTGACTTTCACTTTGCCAGCTCTTTCCATTGCTGTTATTAATAGTTATAATAGGACTACATAAATTTTCATTCAAAGGTTCTGCTTCAATAATATAATTTTTATTAGCTTCTGCAAAAAACATTATCCAGTCTTCATCATGAGAATGGTGAAAATTATGCAACTGCGGTACATAATTTTGACTTGATTCCCAATATTTTATATCTATTACAGATGCCAGACTTAAAGAATCATCTTTTTCATAAATATCTTGCCCAGATTGTTGTGTGACTGTTGTTGTTAAAGGAATTGACATGTTTCCATAGTTATCCAATGCAAAAACAGAGATCAAATATTTACCTGCAGTAGTAAAGTCATCGTAACTGGAATAATATTGTTCTGAGATATCATCCTTTGCAAGTTGTACAAAAATTCTATTAGAATTATTAATATTTTTATATTTCTTTGGTGGAATAATAAGTGCTTCTACACTTTTAATTGAGTTAGCACTTGTAACTTTATTAGCTACTATGGATGCAGAAGTTTCACCATAAAGAATTTGTGGAGGTGATATGTCTGAAATATCAGGAACATCAGAAGCAAGAACAAATCTTATCCCTATTTGATAATTATCTAAAACTGAGTGTATTTCAGGAATAGCAATTGGATTCTGAGGGCTATGCATTAATTCGATTGAATATTTTGAAAATTGGAAAGCATTTCCAAGCTTAGAACCATTTAATATTCTTTTCCAGAAAAAACCTGCAAAAGAGATATCTCCATTATGTTCAATTATTGCTTTTGTATATTTATCAGCACTGCTAATATATATCCTGTTATAAAATTTCTGGCGTTTTTGTTCAGGAAGAAATATCCCAGAAAAATCAAAATCATAAATATGAAAAATATTTCCTTTGATATTTATATCATCCAGCCATTCTTTTAACAAAGATGGTTTCAAAACTTCTTTGTCATTTAGAATGAAGCCATTTTTTTGTCCTGTTCCAGTTATAAAAAGGACAAAATCCATTGTATCATTTCCAGCCCATTCAGTTATTGAATTTTTCAAGACTTCTATGCTGCTTGACTCAGGACTTTTTGGTATACCTTCAATAAAATATGGTGATAATATTTTGATATTTTTTTTATGGAATGCCTGATAAGTTAATGCATAAAATGTAAGTCCAGCATTGTTTAAAACAGATTCTCGTTTTTTCAAATCATCAACTTCTCCTGTAAGGATAACTGCTTTATGACTTAAGTTAGATTGTACAGATATTTCAAAAGTTATTGGAATCGAAGTATTTTGCTTTTTATCTCTGGCATAAATTGAAACATAATAAATTCCCTTTTGATTAAAGCAAAAATAATTTTCATATCGTTTTTTATCAGGATAATAATGAAGATCTATTGAAGGTATTCCCTGTAATGTCGAGTTATTAGTATTTGGATGTGGGGATTGAGGCCTTATTAAAGCCCAGACTTTCTCAATGCCATCATCATCTGTTACTTCAGCATATAATAAAACTCTAAAATCTTCTATTGGTAAAGGAAATTGAGAAACATTATGAATTACAGGCGGAGTGCCATCATATTGTACAGCGTTCCCTATATAAGTTTTTTGGGCAATATTACCATCAAGTTGATTATAAATTGAATCACCATTATCATCAATAAGAGGGTGCTGATTTGAAATATTATTTTTCTGGCCTTCTATTTTTGTAGAAATCAATTTAACAGCAATATCATAGGTTTCTTTTACAGATAGTCCTGTAAAAATTCCATTGAAAAAAAATGATGAAAATGAAATTGAACCTTCATTAACATAAATAGCTGCCTCATCTTCTTGAGCACTTGTTATTATCATTCTATCATTTGCTGAAAGCAGAGGTAAAAAACGTCCAGATTCACATGAATCATTGATGAAAATTACTTTTCCAGAAAATACATCCAACATTTTTTTTAATTCTTTGACTGTAATGTATTCTTTTGGATTTAGAAAAAAAATCCCCTCTACATTATTATCCATTTTATCTTGTCTTTTTCCACCATGATTTGAAAAATAAATAACTAAAGTCTCTGCATCATTTTTGCAGGAATTTATGATCATTTCTATTCTTTTTTTGGAAGGAATGTCAATAACATCAATAATTCCATCATTATCAATATCTAAATTTCGATCATTTGTTAAATAAAATATTTCATTTTTCATAAATCCTTGATATTTTAAAGTTCTATAAGCATAATTAGCGCACATTTGGATATCTGGCCAGAGGTAATCATCTTTAAATCTTTTTCCTGCCACAATAATTGCCTTTGATAAGCCCTGATTTCGTGGAATTTTCCTATACACTTGAACTCGATCATTAAAAGTATCAGTTAAAAAAATTTTATCATCCAAAATACATAGATCACCAATATTTATAAAATCGCCTGCTCCAAAACCATATTGTCCAAATGTAGCAATAAAAGTCCCATCAGGTATAATTTTATGAACAGTTGTATCATCATTTACAACATATAAATTATCCGCAGAATCAATAGACATTTTTGATATATTGTTCAATTTCCCTTGATTTAGAACTGTTTCTTCCCATAAAGGTATTAATTCAAAATTATTATCATATTTATGAATAACAGGCTTACTTCCGCCTTCAGCAATAAAAAAGCAATTGTTACTATCTATAACCATATCCACTGGATCATAGGTCAAATCTATAGTCTCTATTTTTTCCAATGTATTGTCTTTTTTTAAAGCATATCTGTTAATTTTAGCTGGCGGCCCATATAAAACAGGGTGATTATCTATTAATATAAAAATGTTAGTCTGTTCATCAATTTGAGCAATTTGCATAGATTTATTAACACTATACATAGTATCACAATATTCAATTCTGATTTTGGTGTAATCTCCACTTTTACTAAAATAATCAATAAAGCAACCATTCAATATGTAATAATTACCATTTTGATCAATTTGCATATGACTATTTAAATAATTATTTAATGGCCATTCTTCTATATATTTTCCATTATCTGAAAAATGTTGAATACGATTATTTCCAGAGTCTAACACGCTAATATAGTTCATTTTATAATTTACAGAAATTTCAGTTGGATGATTAAAATAGCCTTTTTCAGTTCCAGAGCTGTTCCATTCACCCATATTTATGCCGGATTTCGAAAATTTTTGAACTGGATTACATATAAAAATGTTCTCATTTTTATCTACTGTAAAATCTGCTTCAGATTTATCAAATGTTATAAAATCTTTTTGAATGATTTCACCATATGGTAAAACTTTACTGATTGAAGTACCTGTTTTGGCAAATATGATTCCATTTTCATCAACTTCAATATGATATAGATATCCTAAATCATCAAATGAAATATTACTTTTTGTTAATTCATGATCACTGGTATGAAGTTGTATAAGTGTTGTTCTATACTGCAAATACTGAAATTCTAATATTAAATAAAATGTAATTTTATCATTATGTTTAAAAAATGAAAAATCAACAAAATCCCAGTAGTCTAACGAACCAAAATCCTTTTTTTTGTTATAAATCCAATAATTCAATAATTTTCCATCAGAAGAAAATTGTTTGATAGTTCCTGAATCAGGATAGGTAATACCTGCTGTTGATGCTTCGAATATGTATATATTATCATTGTCATCAATTTCTAAACAATCTAAACCTGAATTTACTTTCCACTTTAAAATCAATGACCCTTCAGAAGAAAATTTTTTTATCATAGAGGATTTATTTGCAGTATTATAGTCATAAATATAAACATTTCCTTTGCTGTCTGCTACAATCCCTCTTGGATTATTAAGTTTATAATCATCACTGCCATATTTTCCCCATTTTGAAACAAAAAGGCCATCTTGTGTAAATTTTTGAACCTGACTGTTTTCTGTGTCTGATATGTAAACATATCCCTTATTATCACAAGCAATTCCAGTTGGATTGTTAAAATACCAAGGCTGCTTTAATAATGGCCATGCAAAATTGAACCTGTATATTTCATTTATTTTTACGTTTTCATTATCATCTAAATTTTTTTTAATAATGGATATTGGTTTAGAGCCACTGGAAGAATTTAAATGCTTATGTTTTTTTAAAATTATTTTTTTATCAAACAGCTGAGGATAATATTTGTTTATATCATTTGACAAAAAAGATTTACCATCAATGTGAATCATAAATCCATTTTTTAAATTTTGAGCCAGTTTTAAATTAGTAGAACTATTGTTTTTAACATTATCAATCTCTAAAAAATGTGAACCATTAAAAAAGTTGCAATTTAAATACTTTTTTACGCCAAGCCTTTTATAAAATTTGCCATTATTAATATTAACAAAATACTTTTTTTCCCAATTTATATAATTATTTTTGTCATGAATTTTAAAAACTGCTTTTATGCTTTGATTCAAAAGTATTTTGTCTTTATCCATTAATAAACCGCTAACTAATGGATAAAAGGGGGAAGAACATTCTTTTTGATTTAATCTATAACCAGATATTTTATTAATTGCATAATGTGAAATATAGTGGTTACCATCAAATAATAGAATATCAACTGGTTTGATTTGTCCAAGAACAATATTAAAAATGCCATTTTTTACATCAACAAAATGCGCTTCTTCCCATTTGATTTTTCCAAAACTATCAATAATATAAAAAATAATTTTTTGAGTAAAATTGACTGGTTTATGTTTATGAGATGATAAATATCCACAATACTCTATTTTTACAGCAAAGTTTTTTTCACAAAAGGCAGCAGGCATATAAAAAAAAATAAAAATTATAATAAGGTAATTTGCAATCAAACTAATTTTTTTTTGATAATAATACAATTTATCCATTAATATATATTTCCTTTCCAAATAATTAATAATTGATCATTTATTCAGGGTGTATCCAATGGATGGAGGCGCCCCCTGCGCCCAATGCTGCTGAAATAAGAAATTATCTATATTTTAAATAGTGTCTGAACGAAAAAGGCCTTTTTCGCCAATAACTGCGTCAGACAAAGAAAATAATCCTCAAAATATCAAATATATTCCTCCGGTTATTTTTTTTGTCTTCCTTGTTCTTGACGAAAAATTCCTTTTTCGTTCAGACACTAAATAGCATAACCATTAAAAATTTTCAAAAAAAAATTATAAACTGAAAGCATAATTATATTTAGCCTGTCAAATTTTTATTTTTACCCTATTAATTCATTTTAACTGAAATATTCGTTAATTCAGCTAACGAATAAGGGCACAACTATCCTATATTTTTTCTATAGCATTTTTTTTAGATAAATTTTCTGTTTTTTCCAGTAGCTACCTTTGTTTACTTTCTGAAATTGCCTTATTTTTCCCTTTCCTCCATTTATTTTCAGCAGTTTTACTGACCCTTGGTGCATATTTTGTCGTTTTTTTTGGTCTGTGATACTTCACACTTGATATTTCAGTTATCACTTCTTTAAATATTGACAATGCTTTTTCAGGATCCTCAGATACTAAATAAGATACATCTGATGCAATTGTTACTAAAGAGTTTTTAAACTGAAATTCTTTTTCAATGCTGGTGAATTAAGAATTGGAGTCCCAAATCTTTAGATTTGAGCGTGAAATAATTACAACAAAAACAAGCATTTGTTTATATTATTAAATTGTATTATACACTCCCAAATCTAAAGATTTGGGACTCCATCATCCTTTGGGTACGTCAAATTATTCATTGATAACTAATTTATATTGAAGGTTAAAACGATATAGAATTATTTTCAAATTTTTAAGAGATTTGAAAAATATTAGCAACAAGAAATAATGTAATGTAAATTGTTAGAAGCTTAAAATTGCCCTATCTTCAGATAGCTTTTAATAGATAAATTTTTAAATGACAAAAAAAAATGATTTGGATAAAAAAAAATGAAAGGCTTTGCATTTTAAATCGTATACTATAGTAAAGGAGATTTAATCATGAAATGTCTTGATAATATAACTATGCAAA
>Ga0272440_1003509_pt1 | contig 11700 bp, 9 predicted proteins | sample SSMMMBAug17_FD_192440 | JGI IMG/M metagenome (GOLD analysis project Ga0272440, IMG submission 192440) | Marine sediment archaeal communities from Little Sippewissett salt marsh, Falmouth, MA, United States - SSM-MMB-Aug17 | ecosystem: Environmental > Aquatic > Marine > Wetlands > Sediment ... | reverse complement strand
GAACATGGGTATCAGGTAATTTTAGAAACTGCTTTGGCCTATGCGGTTGATTCTGGAATCGATGGTGCAACCAGGGCATGGGATCGTATTACAAGCAGAGCCAAAAGACCGGATTTTAATCAAAAGGCCAGCTATAAATGGTCGATTATTCCCAGGACCTTAGACCCGCAGCATTGACCATGCAAGAATGATCCATGGAAGCCACAACAATGTTCGCTGTATCAGATGCCGAGGTGATTAGGAAAACTCGAAAAATAAGTTCCCCATTTATTTATGTGCCAGCCCGATGTAGGGGCGAACCTTGTGTTCGCCCTCGAACTAATAACGTTTTCGTTCCTATGTACGATGGGCGAACATAAGGTTCGCCCCTACACGTTCTTCGCACATTAGAGAGAAACATTGAAAATGATTTATTTCGGCAAACCCAAGAACAGCGTAGGGCTAAAGCCGGCTTTAGCCCTATGCTGTTCTTGGATTTGCCGAAATATATCATTTTTCAATGATCATCAATGAATGTCTGGATCGTTGGTCCAACTTCATTTGACAAACTATTTTCACAATTAAAAAAATGTGCTATAAAACACCCCTGATATTTTCTTAGGAATGCTCTGAAAATAAGTTCTTCATTATTGAAAGAGTCAATTCTATTCATTTTGAACCATGATTACACTGAAGAAGATGAATAAGATGATTTAAAAGTGTCTTATTTCATCTTAGGAATGCTCGAAAAATAAATTCCTCATTTACTTATGTGCCAAGGACGTGTAGGGGCGAACCTTGTGTTCGCCCATCGTACATAGGAACGAAAGCGTTATTAGTTCGAGGGCGAACACAAGGTTCGCCCCTACATCGGGCTGGCACATAAGTAAATGGGGAACTTATTTTTCGAGTTTTTCTGAAATGAGGAACTTATTTTTTTTGCATTCCTTATATACCTATGAAAATGCTCAAAAAATTGTCAATAAATAATTAAAAAGTTAGATTATGTATCAATGTAAATATATAAAAGGTCATCGTTTAAAAACGATTCTTTCTGCTGCAAATTGTATTATTCCAGCACATCATCATCTTGAAAGTGCAGGAACAATGAACACTATTGGCGTAATGGATCATGCGATTGCGCAAATGCCAGCAGAATTGCGTTTTCAATTTTTGTTATTTATTTCAATTGTGCATGTTTTGGGCATTTTTTTTGGCGGGAGATGCTTTTCCAATAACAGGCAAGCCGATCAGATCCGACAATTACAATGGATGGAACGTTCAATGATTCGCGGGTTCAGAATGGGGTTTTTAGGATTGAAATCATACATCTGCATGGGATACTTTACGCGTGAATCCACATGGAATGGGATTCATTATTGTGGGCCGATTAAATATGATCAAACCCCACCCGATCCATTAATTCGAGAATTATGCCAGGATAAACGTAAGGTTTGTGTATGAAAAAGCATTATAATATTGTTATTGTAGGTTCAGGGGCTGGCGGTGGAACAGTCGCAAATGCATTGATTCCATTGGCTCAAAAGGGCGCTAGAATTGCGATTCTTGAGCAGGGGCCGCATTATCCGCATTCTTTTTTTACCCAAAGAGAAATAGAGATGATGCGGCTGTTTCGTTTTAATGGTGCATGGCCGGTAACAAGCGGAGAAATCACGATTGCAGCCGGTCAGGGGGTAGGTGGAAGTACACTGATGTATACAGGAGTTTCCTTTAGACTTCCCCAGGATGTGCTTGAAGTATGGAAGGTTCCTGACTTAACTTATGAAGATCTTTCATCAAGATTTAATAGAATTGAAAATGATATTCATGTGGTCCTTCCTTCTGAAAAAATGGTCAATGACAATAATCGATTATTTCAGAAAGGTTGTCAGCAACTGGGATGGCCAGTCAAAAAAATTCCACTGAATATAAAAAATTGCCAAAAAGTTGGTTTTTGTAATCTGGGATGTGATTCTGGCAGCAAACAGGGGACTTTGGAAGTTCAAATCCCAAAAGCAGTCTCTGCTGGTATTGATTTAATTCCTAATTGTGAAGTACATTATATCTCCAAAAAAAAGATTTTTGCCACGATTCAAAACCCCCCGCATGGTACGCTAAAAGGCCCATATCCTTCTGGTAACATTTGCTTTCATTCAGATATTATCGTACTTGCAGCAGGATCTCCATGCACACCCGGGCTGTTGTTAAAATCTGGTTTCCAGAAAACAAATCCCTGGATTGGTCGGAATATAACGCTTCATCCGGCAATGACACTATATGGTGTTTACCCCAAACCCATTGTTAATTATCGTGGTTTCCCTAAAACGTATTATACTGATCAGTTTACTGACTCCCATGATTATTATATAGAGACCGCATTTTATTATCCATTTGTTTCCAGTCGACATTTAGGTATATGGGGGCGTGACTTATCAGAAACCATGTCAATGTATAACCAGTTAATGACTGTTCTGGTACTCAACCACGACAAAGTAATGCCTGAAAACCGAATTACGATAAATCGTAAAGGGATGATACAGGTACATTACAAATTGAACAAACAAATAATATCGTCATTATGCCATGCACAAATACAAAGTGCGCTGATATTTTTTGCAGCAGGCTGCGAACGTGTGATTATGCCTTGTGCATCACCTCATGTCATACATCGCAATAAGAACAATCCAAAAGAATTGAAACAACTTATTCAAACCCAAAATTTCATACCCATCAAAACTCCGGTTTCATCAGCGCATCCTCAAGGCGGGTGCGCTATGGGAGCAGCGGGGCAATCTGTGACCAATTCATGGGGTCAGGTGCATGGCTTTCCCTGGCTTTATGTTGCAGATGCAAGTCTATTTCCAAAAAGCGCCCATGTGAATCCTTATTTAACTGTTATGGCACTGGCAGATCGTGTGGGCGAACATATTAATGAAAATCAAAACTTTTTATTTAATTCCTAATAAGGAATGCAAAAAAAATAAGTTCCTCATTTACTTATGTGCCAATAACGTGTAGGGGCGAACCTTGTGTTCGCCCTCGAACAAATAACGCTTTCGTTCCTATGTACGATGGGCGAACACAAGGTTCGCCCCTACACGTTATTGGCACATAAGTAAATGGGGAACTTATTTTTCGAGTTTTCCTAAGAAATCATCTGTAATGAACATGCAACAATATGCCGGGAAGTAATCCCATATTTGCTACGCAATTGTGCTTGTGTTCCATGAGGTATAAACTGATCTGGAAGTCCAATGCGTCTAACTTTAACAGGGGGGGCATCATGATCAGAGAGTAATTCCAGTATCGCACTTCCAAATCCACCTTGTAAGGCATTTTCTTCAACTGTTATAATGCGTGTGTGCTTTTCTACTATAGGAATTAATTTTTCTGGATTTAATGGCTTGACAAATCTACAGTTGACAATTTGGGCTTCAATTTTATGATTCAGTAATTCTTTTCTGGCAGCGATGGCTTCATTTACTGTATGCCCAATGGCTAAAATTAAGAGATCATGTCCATTTGCCAATACTTGAGGTGTACCCATCGGAATCTGTTCCATTGGGTCATCTGTTGGTACGCCAATTCCCTGACCTCGAGGATATCTTATGGCAATGGGACCATTATGCTGGATCGCAGTGAATAGCATATGGCGTAATTCTGCCTCATCTTTTGGTGCCATGACAACCATATTGGGTAAGTGACGTAAATATGACAAATCAAATTGTCCTTGATGTGTGGGACCATCCTGTCCGACAATTCCCCCGCGATCTATTGCAAAAATAATGGGCAAGGCATCAAGGCAGACATCATGAATAATTTGATCATAAGCGCGCTGTAAAAAAGTTGAATATATGGCGACCACAGGCCTTAAACCCTCGGCAGCCATTCCCGCAGCGAAGGTGACACCATGTTGTTCGGCAATTCCAACATCAAAAAAACGATCTGGAAATTGTGTTGCGAATTCAGAAAGGCCGGTGCCTTCAGGCATGGCAGCAGTCACCGCTACAATTCTGTCATCATCTGATGCCAATTCGATCAAGCTTTTTCCAAATATTTGTGTGTAAGTGGGGGCCGCTGATTGCTTTTTATTACTTTCGCCATTTTGAATATCAAAAGTGCCAACACCATGATAATACACTGGATTTTTTTCAGCAGGCGCATATCCTTTTCCCTTCGTTGTCATCACATGCAGCAAAACAGGTTCATTAATATCGCGAATATTTTTTAGAATCCGAATGAGGTGTTTTAAATGATGGCCATTGATTGGACCAAAATAGTCAAAATTGAAAGCTTCAAACAGCATTCCAGGAGTAATGAACGTTTTCATCATATCTTCACTGCGTTTCGCAAAGCTATAAAAAGGCGCCCCGACACCTGGGATACTTTTTAAAAATTCACCAATACCATGCTTGATATTTTGTGGAAATTTATGAGATAAGTTACGACTCAAAAATGATGAAATTGCGCCCACATTTTTTGAGATAGACATATCATTGTCATTTAATATAACAATCAGGTCTTTATGAATATCTCCAGCCTGATTCAATGCCTCATATGCCAGTCCAGCAGTCATCGAGCCATCACCAATCACCGCAATTACTTTGGATGTTCGATTCATCAAATGGCGGGCACAGGTCATTCCCAATCCAGCAGAAATAGATGTTGAACTATGACCTGTGCTAAAAGTATCGTATTCATTATCATTCCGACGAATAAAGCCAGTCAAGCCATCCATTTGACGCAATGTATGAAATTGACTTTTTCTTCCGGTCAAGATCTTGTGCGCATAGCTTTGATGTCCTACATCCCAGATAATGCTGTCTTTTGGCGTATCAAATACGTAATGAAGCGCAATTGTCAATTCAACTACGCCCAAACTTGATGCCAGATGGCCGCCTGTTTTTGAGACTGTTTCAACAATCAAATTGCGGATCTCTTCAGCCAGAGTAGGTAAAAGCGTAATATTGATTTTTTTTAAATCATCAGGCGTTTGTATAAGTTGTAAACATTTCATGATATTTTGAAATTACAGATGTTTATTTATAATGCTTTTGAATCCATTCTCTATAAGCGCCAGTTCTTACCTGATCAATCCATTCTTTATTATCCATGTACCATTTTACAGTTTTCTCAAGACCGGATTCGAATGTTTCACGTGGACGCCATTCAAAGGTTTGTTTGAGTTTTGTACAATCAATAGCATATCGATGATCATGCCCGGGACGATCTGTAATATAAGTAATTAAAGAAGTGTAGCTTTTGTCTTTAAGCGGGACCAGGCGATCCAGAATTTCACAAATATTTTCAACGACTTCTTTATTTTGTTTTTCAGCATCCCCACCAATAATAAACGTATCGCCAATCTGACTTTCGCACATGACTGTCCAAATTGCGCTGCAATGATCAGTTACATACAACCAATCACGAACATTCTTGCCATCTCCATACAAGGGCAGTTGTTTATTCTCCAATGCATTAAGAATCATCAAAGGAATTAATTTTTCAGGAAACTGATAAGGGCCAAAGTTATTGGAGCAATTTGAAATGGTAATTGGCAGATTGTAGGTTTCAGCATACGCACGTACAAGGTGATCTGATGATGCCTTTGAGGCAGAGTATGGACTGTTGGGTTGATAAGGGCTGGTTTCGGTAAAAAAACCTGAATCACCCAAACTGCCAAATACCTCATCTGTACTGATATGATGAAACAGTTTCAGTTGATCTGCATTATTTCGGACAGTCTCTAATAATGTATATGTACCTGTAATATTCGATTGAATAAAAGGATCGGGCGATTTAATGGATCGGTCTACATGGGATTCTGCAGCAAAATGGCAGATTGAATCAATCTGATGCGATTTAAAAATGGATTCCATCTCTTGTCTATCGCAAATATCCGCTCGAATAAAATGATATCGTTCGGGATAATCTTGTTCGAGATCATTTAAACTTAATGGGTTTCCGGCATAGGTTAATTTATCGATATTGACAATCTTACCTTTATAATCGGAATCTTTTAGCAGAAAACGAATAAAATTACTGCCAATAAAACCACATCCACCTGTAACCATGAGGTTATTAAATTTTCTTTTTTCTAACATTGTTTATATTCCTTATTATTTTTTATCATGGAAGTATAAAACTCTCAGATGTCTTTATCGGACATGACAGGATTCTTCTACATGACATGACTGGAAAAATTTCTTGATGGCCATGTTACGAATGTATCAAATTTGCTTTAAACAAAGCAATATAATTATCCAGAGCTTTCTGCCAATGCGGCATCAAATTCATATTGTCATCAATTAAACGTTGATTCCATAAAATTGAATTTGTTGGTCGGGTTGCTTTTGTTGGAAATTCTTTTTCAGTACAGGCTTGAACCTCCTTTTTAATTCCCATTTTCTTGAAAAAATAGGCCGCACCATCGTACCATGTGCAATACCCTTCGCCAGATGCATGATATATTCCCTGTCCATCTTTGTTTATCAAATGCTCAATTTGCCTAGCAAGATCTATTGTATGCGTAAAAGAACCATATTGTGTATTGATTACTTTCAAAAAAGGAATCGCATCAGATTTTCCAAGTTTATACATTGTTTTAAAAAAATTATTACCATTCATTCCAAACAACCAGGCGGTACGAATAATTATGAATTGATTCGTTGACTCCATAATTGCCTGTTCACCGGCACGTTTACTTTTTCCATATACTGATATTGGACAGGATGGGTCACTTTCCACATATCCTTCAGGAATTTGACGTTTACCATCAAATACATAATCTGTTGAAATATGAATCAATTTTGAACCCAATTCTGAGGCAATTTGAGCGAGTATACGTGGCCCTTTTTCATTGATTTCGTATGCATGATCTGTCAGGATTTCGCAGTCATCCACGCGCGTAAATGCCGCACAATTGATAATGATATCGGGTTGAAAAACACTCAAACGTTTTTGGAGCATTATAGGGTTGCAGATATCAAGCTGATTATGCGCATAGCCAATTGTTTGATACTGTTTTGATAAAACATGCAAACAATCTGAACCAAGCTGACCGCCTGCTCCGAGTATTATTATTTTAGATTTCATTGGACGCTCTAGTGAATGATTAAGGAACTCTCGAAAATAAGTTCCTAAACAGAAACTCTCGATATTTAATGTACATACTTTATCATTTTTTTTATCGGAAGTAAAACCTTTTTGCTGTACAAGAGTCAAGGCCCCCAATTTCTATCAACATCCCCCAATAAAATCCCAATAAAATCCTGACCAAAAAACGTCACTATGAACACCATATTTTCAAGCGTAGGTCAAGAGGACTTTCAGAACTCATAATCCGATACAAGCATAAAAAAACAATCCATATCGTTCCATGTTCTTTTCACCACCTCGCAAGAAAAATTATTTTTTGAAAAAAAATTCACACAACCATTCATCATTTTTTTATTTTTTATATATCCAGTATTTATAAACCTCATACCTAAAACATGAAAGAATTATTCATCATGGCAAGCATATTGCATTAACACTAAAATGTTTGAAATTAAGGCAAAGAGGTAAGGAAAATATCAATAATTTTTCTTAAATATCCAATTTATAGGTTATTTTTTCTAAAAAAAAAGGAGGAGAATAAAATGAAAGGATTTATTAAACTTTTAGCATTAGCAACCATTATTTGCATGGTACCCTTTACCGCGTTTTCAATGCAAATGATTTCAGACAATGAAATGGATGGTATCACCGGTCAATCAGGTATCACTATTGTCTTTGCTGGAAACACAACAGAAGGCGCACTCTCTATTGATGTTTCATTGAGAGGTTTGTCATGGGGTGACACCGATGGTATTAAAATGGACAGTGGTACAAACACCCTTGGCGGTTTTTTCAGAATGGTTGGAAAAGATGCCGGTGGTAATGACCAAGATACCACATTAAAAATTCAAATTGAGCATTTGTCTCAAATGACCCTTGATGTTGGAACAACTGACGGGACAACACCTGTAAAAGTGGGTGGAGTTGATGTTGTACCTGTTGACACATCATTTATTAAACTGGGCGTTCCAGATTTGAAATTGTCAGTTAATATGGCAGAACAGGGATTGCTGGAACTCGCCAGTGCAAGCAGTGGTGGAGATGCCAAAGAAATGGGAAGATTAAGCTTGAATAATCTTTCTATTGGTCTTACATTCCCAGACAATAGCGCGCTTTACATTTATGCCCATTAATATTTAACAATAACCTCTTTGTTCTTGTAAACCTGCCTCATCATTCATGAGGCAGGTTTTTTTTTTGCCAAAATTTTTGAACTTTCCTGTTACGAATAAAATTTAAAATTTATATTGAAAAAATTAGAAATGCCAGTATGATATAGGATTATGTTTGCAAGAATTCTTGCATGTATTATCAAAATATTTTTTTAGAAGAGGAAAAAAATATGAAGAGCATTGATGAATCCATTTCATTTATTGAGCAAGGCATGACTGATGTTTATGATGCTGAGAAATCAATGATGACTGGCCTTGAAAAATCAGGAAAAATGTTTATTCCTATCAAAGACATGGTGCGCAATATTCCCCAGGATTTGCGAAATCGACTGGAAATTAAGGTTTCGGCACCGGTCAAAAAGCTTCGACAGCAAATTGAACGTTTATTGGGCCAGAGATTAAAAATTTATCCAGTTAAAAAGGCGACTTATGTTGGAAAAAATATTCCTTCTGATGAAATGATCGCCCAAATTATTGACAAACATCCGGATATCTCTTTAAAACTTATTTGTCAAAAACTCCCTTTGACCCGCCAAAAACTGATTGAAACGATCAATGCGTTAATTGCTGCGGGAATTGTTTTACCGCGGCTGAATGATAAAATGAACATTTTTTTTACACTCAAGGATGCTGTTTTTGCCCAATCAGAGAATATACGTACCCGAATGAAAGAATATGAAAGCATTCACAGCGATGAAAAGGCCATTGCTGATTTTCATGATGCTTATAAATCAGTGGGAAAAGGTCGTAATTTTGTGCGAATTCACCGCATCAGAGAGGCTTTGAAATGGTCAGATCAAACGTTTGATACTGTTTTAAAAATACTGATGCAAAATTATAAAGTTGAACTTCATGGGGGAGATCCATCATCCATGTCAGAAACAGAAATTGCAAATTCTTATAAAGATGACAATGGACGTCTTTTTCTAACTATTAGTTGGAGATAAACTGTGGACATTCCAAAACAGCCATTAAAAATATTGATGGAACGTAATCCATTTATCTCATCAAGTGTTGGAGATCCATGGGTAAGCAGATATCCCAATGTGCCAGATATCAACTATCATGCATTTCATGGGATTCAATCCTTGATGGGCCAAAAATCAGACCATCCAGCCTTAAATTGCGCATGCCTGATTTTAGGAGAAGTAGGTAGTGGAAAAACCCATCTGATAGGTCAAATGTTAGAACATGGACGCAAGGCAGATTTTCCATTTACCTTTGCCTATATCCAGCCCATTGAGGATGCCCTTTCACCCTATTCGTATTTACTCAGAGAGACCATTGTCAATCTCTGTCATCCATTGGATCGTACCATAGGGGCAACATCATGGGATACCCAACTTTTTCGTTTGGTGATTCATATTCTAAAGGAAGTTGACCCCAATTATAAAGTGCCTGCATCACTTCATCAGGGAATTACACATAAAGCTGAACCTGTTAAAAAGCAATCTTCCGGAATGTTCCAAAAACTGCAACACAAAATTTTAGATTTATCCAAATTGTCACGTTTTAACACAATTGCCTCACAATCCAATAAATATTTGAATAAAATCCATAAAAAAGCCATGGATGGTATTCGAAAAACCTATCCGGAAATATCGAAACGTTTTTTACAGGTGTTATTTTCATACACAGATTCCGAAAAACAGGCAACCGCAATTGAATGGCTTAAAGGGAATGTTCTGGATGCTGAAGAATGTCATATTTTAAACGTTCCGGGTCGATCTCAAAAAACGCGGTCCGCACTTGAAAATGAAGCCCGAGAAATACTGACATCATTGGGCATTTTACTCGGTCGATATAAAATGCCGATGCTTGTATGTTTTGACCGCCTTGAGAACCTTACCGCTGATGATCAAATTCACGCTTTGGGTAAAATGATGGAGTTTCTGGTTGATAAAGTACAGGCCATGTTACCATTAGGATGTTTTCGCGGCCAGCAATGGGAAGAAAAGTATCGCAACAAACTCAATCAGCATATTATTTCACGCCTTGAAAACAACCAGTATGAACTTCAAGCCTGTTCAGTGGATCAATCAATTCAAATCGTGGAAAGTCGCTTGAACTCAGTTCTTGATCAAACCTGGTCAGATTTATACCCATTCACAAGGCAGGAATTGACCGATTTATATAAAGATCGCCTGTATAACCCGCGTGCAGTAATCACCATTGCGAATGAACATTTACGAAAAAAACTCAATCAACAGCCTCAAAAAGTTTTATCTCCGATGGAAACATTGGTCAAGGCTTATGAAAAAAAGAAACAAGAGATTTTCAGGGACATGGACTTATATCCTCCTGATCGAAGCCGACTACGTAAAGCCTTACTTTTATTTATGAATCTCAGACCCATAAAGAACTCTTTCGGGCGCATTGCATCCATTCAAAATTACACAGATAATTCAGAACAAATCGACCTTGTTATGACCCTGGATCATGTTTCAGGTAAAAAAGTACCGGTGATTTTCATCATTGATCATGAATTGCACCATATGTCAGTAACATCAAGAATTCAAACAGGAATCACCTGTTTAATTGATAATTCTCCCACAAAAGTGATATATATTCGTGATGCCCGATGCATTTTTCCCCCACCGCCAAAATGGAAAGAAACCAATAATAAACTTCAACGATTCAAACGACTTGGCGGGCATGCCATTTTTTTAGGACTTGATAATGCGGCTTGGTGGTATGCCTTGACATTGCTTAGTTATGAAGTCAATGAGGGGGATGTTTCTGTTGTGGATTCAAACCTGCAAACCCGAGCGGTTACCTGGAAAGAATTTGAAGCATTTGTGTGTCAACATATTACAGGAGAAACATATATCGCTTTTCAAAATCTAGAGGCCGCATTAACCGCCCGGCCAACTGAGAAATTTTCTGTGGTAGGGTTACGTCAAAATCTTGCTGCATGAAGTATATAAAGGACTTAAAACCATGCGAAAAGTAGCTATTGTCGGTGCAGGTATGATCAAATTTGGCCGGTATCCAGACAAGAATATCAAAGATTTGGTAAGGGAATCTGTTCAAAATGCCTTGCAAGATGCCGATTTAGATGTTGATAAGATTGAAGCTGCGTATGTCGGCTCTGCAGTTCCAGGAATTATGACAGGTCAGGAACAAATCAAAGCACAGGTGACATTGAGTGCAATGGGGATTGACTCCATTCCAATGGTCAATGTTGAAAATGCCTGTGCAAGCTCATCATCAGCCCTCAATTTGGCATGGATTGCTGTTGGTGCAGGAATTTATGATTGTGTACTGGTTGTTGGCTTTGAAAAGCTCTATGACCAGGATAAATTAAAATCCTTCCTGGCCCTGGGCACAGCGGTTGATATTCAAATGGTTGAAAAATACCTTGCTGATTTTGAAGCCAGACAAAAATCCAGTGAAAAAATCCTTTCAAAAGGCAGTGGAAAAAGTAAGAGTATTTTCATGGATATGTACG
>Ga0272440_1003508_pt1 | contig 11701 bp, 4 predicted proteins | sample SSMMMBAug17_FD_192440 | JGI IMG/M metagenome (GOLD analysis project Ga0272440, IMG submission 192440) | Marine sediment archaeal communities from Little Sippewissett salt marsh, Falmouth, MA, United States - SSM-MMB-Aug17 | ecosystem: Environmental > Aquatic > Marine > Wetlands > Sediment ... | reverse complement strand
GCGGATCCATTTGTGTATAAATCTATACCCGGAGCAATACCACATGCTGCTGATTACCTGATGTCATACTGGTTTGGAGTTTTTTATGGAGTAATAAGTAAAGATATGTAAAAAATACCATGATTAGATTTCAAGGCGTGAATTGTGAATTAACTTGAGCCATGACAGCCAATTTAAGACTTTTGCTTTATATTATTGCATTTTTTTTAATAAGACTGCCAAAATCAACATCTAAATTTATTGACAAAACAAATTAATTTAATTTAATTTAATTAATAATTGATTTTAATAAAAATGGCAAACAAGATTTAAAAAGATGCAATTATAATATTACAATTTATTTCAGGAAAATACAAAATTGAGCAAAATAATAAGTCAATTTAAAAAATTTAAAAAAATACATTTAATATAATTCAGCCAGACACTAATTAATCCAATTTAATCATTTTTTTATTATTATTCCAATTCTTTTAAACTCATGAATAATAATTTTTTTAAATTGTAGAGAAAAATTGTAAACTGAATTGTTTTGAGAATATTTTTGAGCAAAAGCATATAATAGTCGTTGATGTGATTTTATAAGTTTGTTTTTTAAATTAATTTGACAGTATTGATTTATTTTTAAAGAAATTTCAGTTGGACAATCATAATACGCATCCAGACCATATTTGACTTTTAAGATATCTTGTCTGTTGATTGGTGCTTCATAAATCACACTATAAGGACTTTGTTTGGAAAGTGCTCCCCAAAAATAATAATATCGTTTTCCTTCCTTTATTTTACACATAATGATATCATTGTTATATTTCTTTAAATCTTTAATACTAATCCATCTTTGGTTTTGAATATCATTTTTTTTTTCAATTGGATAATATACCTCTATATTTAACTGCTGCTCAACTGAAACATTTTTAAATTGATTTTTTGCATTTTTGATTCTTTTTTTAATCCAATCTTTTATATTATATATATAATCCCACCCAAGCCATGAATCTATATCTTGCCATAATATTCCAATTTCTTTTTTAATCTTGTCATCATAAATAGCTTTATTATCAATATATCTAGCAAAACCAGCATATTTTATAGTTGCTCCAAAATGATCACTAAGAGAATTTGTATCAGCACCACCAACCAATATTGCGATATCTGAAAAAGGTACTTTTATAACACGTACTGGTGCAGGAAGAATATATCCACCTGATAATACAGATAAATCTCGAATCATTATTAATCTGTGAAATATTACTTTTATTATATGGTTAATGTTTTCATCTCGTCCCTGTAATATTGGTCTTAAATGGTTATTTACAACGTTGAAAAGCTTTGTTTTATATACTGGCTTAATTGTACCATCATCACATAAACAAAGATAGTTTATAATATTACGTATATATTCAGCTATAACCATGTTGATTTTATGATCAGCAGTCCATATGTCTGATTGCAGATTCAGTTGTTGGATAATAATATCCAATGTTTTATTCATGTTAATAGTATGCATTATTTACTATGTGCTTTTTTTTATCATTTTTTTTATGCGGTCGTCTTCAATATTTTCATCGCAAAAATCTATTAAACGCTTTTTGTTTCTTTCATCCGCTAATGCTCTTTGCATCAGCCATCCAAATCCTATTGAGTTTAAAGGTTCATTGCATGTAAGCATTTTAAATGTTTTTCGTAAACATATCTTCCATACCTGGCTTATATCATTCATTTCACTAAACAGAGATTCTAATTCATCCGGAATTAAGTCATTATTTAGAGAAAACACCCAGTTTATCCAATTTTGGGTTAAAATAGTTGAAGGAACAAAGTTGTCAATATTTGAATTTGTTCCCCAACCAAGAAAGTCTGTATCAAAAACAGGTCCTAATTCACAAAGCTCTTTTGATATAGGCAAAGTTGTCATACCTTTTGCTAATGTTGCAAAAAATGCAATATTATTGTTTGTGTTATTGTTATCAAGAAGACGAGAGATTATCATTTCTCTTAATGACTGACCATAACATTCAAATGCCGAGTGATTTATTCCTTCAAATATTAGAGCTGTTAAATGATCAGAATCTCGCGCTTCATTTAGACAATTGTTAAGTTTTCTATAAAATTCTCGCCCATCAAGTAATCCAATTGGAATATGCAAAATGGGTGTATTATTCTTTGCAGCAATTGTACTAACACAAATTTTTGCAAGATAATTTGAAAGAGAGCCTGAAAACATTATTAAAGAACCTGTTCCTAAACCAGCTATTATTTCATATGCTAAATTACTTGCATTTTTTTTAATCAATCCAATTGCCTTAAAATTATCTGTCATGCATTTGTTAAGTTCCTTAAAATTATCGATTGTTTTTAATTCTTTATCATTAGTAACTTTAGCAACATGAATTAATGATATTTTTTCATTAGAACTAGTTGATGAACCTGAGGAAAGCTTGATAGCGTTAAGTTCATCATTTATTCCTTCCATCATTTGTTCAATTTCTTGTTTAACAGAGTTCTTTGTCATAAGATCATTTTCCATTGATATCATCATCTGTTCCAATGTTTCTATATGTTGAGAAATAGAATTTATTTGATTGTCAAAACTATTTGATATATCAGATAGTTGATTTTTATTATTAGAAGAAATGTCATTTTTTATATTACTAATTTGAGTACAAATTTCTTGAATAGATTTTTTTAATTTATCCTGTGTAATATAATGTTCAAGTTTTTGCTGAAAGCTCTTTTGGCATTCAAAAACTGCTTGAATTTTATTTTGTTGTTTATCAATAATATCTTTTAACTCGTTTGTTTTTTCGGATTCTTCTTTATCTTGATATAAATTAGCATCTGATTGCTTATTGATATGTTCTGTTAGTTTATCATTTTGTGCTGATAGTTCACTAACTTTTCCATTGGTATTCTTAAGAGTCTCATTAATCTTATCCATTGATTTAGCAATACTTGTCTTGTATCTAAAATAATGATTCATTAATTCAATAAAATATTTATCTTGTACTTTTCTAACATCTTCATTATTTTCAAAATCGTTATTAATAATCATATCTATTAATGGATCTTTTATAAAATAGCCAAATTCATAAAATTGCTTAACATCTTCTATACTTATTGATTTATTTTCAATTTCTAATCGTAAAAAATAAAAGCATTCTATATCCAAAAAAGAATTTGGCGGAATTATTTCTTCTTCATTTTGGAAATCATTTTCGTTATTAAATTGTAATAATACTTCTTTTAATTTTATATTTGAATCTATCCACCTTATCCAAATGTCCTCAATAAACAAATGTTGAAATGAATAATTGTATTCATCTTTTTTAGCAAGATTAATCATGTTTTTTAACCTTGTTTGAAAGCCTGTTAAAGAAGTATTTCTAAATCCTTTTATAGGTGGTAATTTTTTTAACAATTTTTTTTTATAATTATCTGAAATTTTATCAATAAATTCAATCAATTCTTCGATAGGTTTTTTTAAAATATATAAAATTTTTTCCTTTGGGTGCTTTTTTGCAAACATTTTTAGTGCCTTATTTTATTTTGATTTAAGAAAGGATTGCAATATTCTAAAATATGGTTCTAACTCTGGCCTAAGCATTGATTTTTGATATTTAATATAGATAGATAATTCTCTAAATGTTTTTGGAATAGAATATATATTTCGCCCATTTTTGTTATTTACACTTAATAACCATTTAACAAGTTTTATTATATTGTTTGGCAGAATACTATCTTCTTTTGTATTTGTTTTGCTTTTTTTTAAAAGTTTTATTTTTCCATAATTTATAAAGTTTAAATTTATTGATCGATCAGCTTCTGATATAAATTCATTTATTATATTTAAAATTCTGCTTTTAAACTCCTTATAAGATTCTGATTTTTGTGGAGTAATTATTTGTCGACGTTCAAACAATTCATCTTTGTCAATAATAATAAAAAATCTCATCTTTTCTGGTATTATAACTTCCTGAAGCTTCTTTTTGTCTATATCATAAATAATAGTTTTCAAATCATTGACCTGCACAAAAATATCATCAATTCTCAAAGAAACAGATGGATATGTGATAGTTGAAATAAACGATTTATGTTTATGAAAATTATATTGTTCATTATTAAACTTAATGAATTCTATCAAATGAGTATATGTGTAAGTATCCACACTAATTGGTGATTTTTGATTTATAGTCAGCTTTTTAATTTTGTTATTACAATTTGCTAAGAATAAATCTCCTTGAATTGGATAATTAAAAGAATTACTAATCCCTAATATTAAAGGAAATTTTTTATTAAAAAGTCCTGCTGGTGGAAATATTGGATATATTCTGGTTTTATATCGTTCATTTTCAATATTTTTAGAAAGTTGATTATTTATCCATTGTTCAACGTTTTTATTTTTTTGTTGAGGCAGAAATATTTCAGCACATTGCCACTTATTAATTGGTTTCAAGTTTCTTGAAAGAATATCAACTGGTATGTTTATTTTTAGCATACTATACCAGACCAAAAAATAATAAGTATCCCAATAAAGAGATTTTTGGTTTTCAAAAAGTAGTTTACCATTATTTTCAAATATATTTATTTTATTTTCAACCAATCCTTTCTCATCTAATGACCAACATTTATTATTAGTATTGAATCGAATTTTGTAACTTTTTGTTGGATTCACTTCACAAGAAAAATTATGTTTGTAATTTTTTTCAACAGTGCCCTGTAACCCATCTTCTATTTTGATTTTACCTTGATAATTATTCATGTTTATTTTTAATAAAAGGTGCCAGTCGACCTCAAATGGTAATAGAACAAGTTGAACTGAACATACAGGCTTTTTTCTGAGTTTTGTAATGGTTTTTTTTTTATCTTGTAATATATGATTGACTTTATTTTCAAAATTGCCTGGATAATAGAGATCACATTCATCTGTTCCTTCACCTATGTTGTGTGCAAAATGCATAGCTCTATTTACACAGTTAACAAAATGAACGCGTTTTTTACAATTAGGACACTTATATGTCGCATATTTATCGATATTTTCTGTTGCTGATACCAGCTTGTTTGTATATATTTCAATTGCATATTTCATAAATATAGTTCACAAATATAGATTAAAGATTTACTTTAGTAATAAACATTTCTCGTTCTACAGATTTAGTCATAAAGATTTTGGACTACGTTCCCAGATAAAAATTCGTCCTCAACGTACTATTGTACGCCTGCGGATAATTTTGATCTGGCGCCTTGCCAAAATCTTTATGACTAAATCTGTAACAGATTTTGTGGTTGATGTTATAATATTGTAGGACGACATAAATTCTTATTCTGGAGCCCCAAATTTTTAGATTTGGGTGTCAAAAATACAAATGAAAAGATAACTGACGCCCAAATCTAAAGATTTGGAGCTCCAGTCAAAGGATTTATGTAGTCTTAGAATTACTGACACACCACAAAATCCATTAGAATTATAAACATTTTGTGGACTCTGTTGACCAGGTGGATAAAGTTAAATGTGAAATATTATTTTTTCTATCTTACTAAGTCCACTGAGTCCACTAAGTCCAGTGTTCATTTTAAAAAAATTAAATCAACCGCATTATCACCCTGTAGGTATCCTGGGGGAATTTTTTCTTTAATCATCTGGTAAGCTCCTGCCAGGTTTCTGTCCAAAAAATATTTATTAATAACAATAGCGTTTTTATTGTATTCAGGCTCCATTAATCCATGACAAATTGAGATATAAATTTTTTTTCCTGAAATAACAATATAATATGGGACGTCCTTACCTTCTTTAAGCTCATATCCATCAAGTTCCAATAATCTTTTCAATCCCAATAGATATTTTTTTTGTTTTGAAACACTTATATTTTCTGGAATTTTGCCAGTCAATACATAATCTAATAAATCCAATGCCAGATATCTATCAAGATGATCGTGCCAGTATTGATTTCCATAATGGCGTAAACAATCTTGACATGAACGTTCGCATTGACCTATACAATTTTTTAATATATCCATTGTATTGTGAAGTATATCATAAATATGTTCACCAGCCTGATCTGAATATCCAGCACCTCCACTAAGACTATCAAACAAATAAATATCTCCATCAATAGCTTTTTTTCCGGGATTTGGTACTATACGAAAGCCTGCTCTAAATTCAGCTGGATCAACATCCAATACTATACTGGCAGATAGCAGAAGTGCTTCTGCAAGTGATCTTAATGCTTCTTCAAGTGCATTTCGATTTATTGATGATTTCATATTAATACTAAATTGTTTTCGAACAGGTATACGTACTAATAATAAATCAGATAGAAAAGTTGTACCTAATATGACTTGACGTGTTTCACCAGAACATAATCCATTATATTTATTTAGTAAATATGGACGTTTATGTTTGGTGTTTAAGCTAAATTTAGAATTTATTGGGATAGCAGCTCCACATTTAACACATATTTCAAAACCAACATCAGTATTAAATCCTTTGCCTGTATTAACAATAACAAGGCGGCGATCATGTGCATGAATATACTTTCCATTTTGCCCAACTTTTTTCCATTTGCCGAGATTTTCTTCACCCACAGGAATAGGGAATTGAGCACTTCCAGCATAGGTAATTTCTTGTTCATCTTCATATTCTTCAATAGGTTTGGCAGCCTCAGGATGAAAACGTTCTGGAACCAACATATCAGCAGATACAACCTTTCCATCACATATTGGGCAATTTGGAACAATTGAATTATTTTCTGAAAATGTATCCTGCACATAGCTGCAGCAAGTACAATGAACATATAATTTCAATTGACTACTATTAAATAATTGCTCTGCTTTATTAATATCATTGCTTTTTGCCAAGTTACTTGTTATTCCACCGGATCTATAAGTTGTTTTGTTTATAACTATTAATCTTCCTGGTGCATACTCACTGAGTGCCAGTGCAATATTTCTTTGAGTTTGTTCTTTGATATTTATTTTCGCTTGTTTTTTTTCCTCAACAATAAAACTAACTAAATCTCTTGGAAAAGCATAAGTTGGGAGAAAATTGTTATCAAAAAGATAATTTAAAAATTCTTCTGAATCATTGTTATTTAATTTGATATTATTCAGCCGATTGATTAGATCATTTACTATTTTATCTAACCATTTTGTTTTACTTATGACCCCTTTTGGAAGTTGAATATCTGGAAGCCATTTTAGTATATCATTAGAAAGACTTGTATTATGTAAAGATTCATATTCTCTAATCCATTCAACAAAAGCATTAAAATTAACAAGTTCATTTTGATTGTTGTTAAAAAAATCTTTTGTATTACCCAGAACTGAAAATAGATTAGATGTTGGATTGACTTTAACATTTCCTTTATCAATGGAATCATGAAAAAAAGTTTGAAATAAAAATGCATGAACATGTCTTTTAGCGATTTTTTCATTAGATATATTAATTACTGGCTTTCTTGATTGACCAGCAATAATTTTTTCAGGGTTATGAAAATAATAACTGTCATGATGGCCTCCCTGTGCATAGGTAATAACAGTTGAAATAGATGCACCTCGTCTTCCTGTACGCCCAGCGCGTTGTTGGTAGTTTTCGAGTTGTGGTGGGACATTTCTAAGACCTACAGCCACAAGAGAACCAATGTCAACTCCAACTTCCATTGTTGTAGTACAACTTAAAACATCAATAGGCCCTTCATTATCATCCAAGATTATATCCTGAAAACGAAGCTCATGTTTTTCAGTTGTTGCATATAGTTCCCCTGAATCTTTTTGTGAAAGTTGTGCTGTATGTTCTTCTGCTGTGATATGTCTGGGATGTCCTCCTTCAAAAGCGTCTAATACGGGATCTCGAAAGAAACGTTTTCTTGATTTTATATAAGGATCATTTGGAGTTAAGAATTTAATGTCATTACTACTACATTGTGGGCATCTGTTTGCAACAATAACAGGTGATATATATGCACAATTTTTGCAGTGATACCACTTTCTTTTAAGATCAACCACAAGACAAATATTTGTTGGACTAAGAAAATATCTGTCATTATCGTTGTCACATAATCTTTGGCATAAAATATTTTGTAGTTTATTAATTAAATCAATATCCATGGAATAGTTTTCTCGAAGAATATTTTTCATACTTAATCGGAATTTTCCTGAATGTCCCCATGCTTTATAATAATTAGCTGCTCTATTGCGTTGTAAAGAAGGTATAGATTTATTAAAAGCATAGTCTTTTAATAAATCATTTATCCATGTTAAAGTAATATTATTTATATCTTCTGTTGTTAATTTTTCAGTAATAGATAGACAGTTCTTGAACAAAAGCTTTTCTGCACGTTTTGAAGGCTTAACATAACCAATAGTTGTTGCCTGCAAGGAATAAAAAGGATGGCATAACTGTCGTAATAAAGCTTCATAATATTGTGGAGGAGCTGTGACATCCCATCGATCTATAATAGCGTCTGATAAATCAGATTCATAATCATCTTTAAATCGTTGAATATGCTGTCTTAAATCATGCTGATCTTTTTGATCAAAAAATTGAAGATGATATTTTGAAATAACAGCTATAAACGCTAAATATAGATCTGTTGTTAATCGTGATTCACGATTACAATTTTTTAATTCTTGTGTTGCAAGGCAAATTACCTGTCTAAATGAGTCAAGCTCTACTTCTCTTGGAATAAAAAGAGCAAGTCGAGCTGCTTTTTGACGTCCATCTGAAAAGATTAATGATTTTCGACCTGCATTTGGATTATTTTGGTTTTCTTTGTACTGTGGTGGCTGATGTATAATTTGAGATTTAACTAAATTTGCAAATGCACCTTCTCCTTTTGTTGTAAATGACATCATTTTATATGGGGACTTGCTAATATTTCGTTCACAAACAGGACATTTATCAAATGTAATTATTTCTTTTCCATTAATACGCTCTGATCTTTTATTTGCAACATAAGCTTGTAAATAATTAATTTTATCTTTAGGAGTCTTTCCTCTAATGATTTTGCCAGTCTGGATATCAATATGAATTTGAGCAACATCACCAAAAGGTGTTTTTACATTTTCAACTAATAGTATTATTTCAATTAACTCCTTTGATATTTCGCGGCCAATATTTCCAGCAGGTTCATGCAATAAAAAATCTCCCTTGTCATTATTAATATATCCCTTTATAAATGCAGAACCACAATCCTGATGAGTAATTAGCTCATAGACTCTTCCTCCACAATTACAGTGTGTTCGAGGTGTTATATGTAATGTTCCTAATAAGTAAGATCCTTGTTCATAATCTAATCGAGAATTGCAATTTGGATTTATACAGGCATAAAGTCCAGATAATCCACGATAAAAAAGATGAATTCTTGTAGGCAAGAGAACTCTTCCATCGCTTTCTCGTTTTGCAAATGTACACAATGACAGCAATGCAGATGTGGCTTTTTCCTGAATAGAGTTTGAAGCATTTGGAAATATTATTTTAGAGAGTTTAGTAAATTCAACTGGTTTATCAGATATTGTTTTAATAAGAGTTTCAGCAGGGCCAAATCCAGTCAAATTATCATAAAGATACTGATGCAAGGATTTTAAATTATTGTCATTCCAGCCAAGTTTTTGTGCTAAATTGTTTACACATTCAATTGCCATGCCTTTATCAATATTGAAATTTAAAAATTGCTGCACATTAAATGATGCTAATGATTCTGCCTCGCTTTTTGTTCCATTTTTTGCACCTGTTCTGGTTTCTTGTTCTCCAGTAATAACCTCAAATTTTCTATTTGATGATTTTTTAGAAAGACCGGTGAAATCATGAGCAAATTCAATTATATCATTTTTTTCTCCAAGACTTGCACTTGTTAAAATGAATCTAATTCGCTCACGAGGAATATCTAAACGCGCTTGCAATCTTCTTATAAGCAAAGCTACTTCTGCTCCACCAGTTCCGCGATATGTATGGGCTTCATCAATAACAATAATTAATTCATTGCGTTTATCTGAAGCAAGCCAATTTTTTGTTTGTTGAAATATAGGTCTTTCTATGGGTCTCATTAGCATATATTCAAGCATTGAATAGTTTGTTATCAAAATATCTGGACAGGTTATATGCATTTCGTGTCTTGTTAGCAATTCACGATCAAGGATTTGAGTTTTTAATCTTTTATTCCATTGATAACTGGAGTAATGTTTACCAGATTTATTGATTTCAGATGTTTCGAAATTTTTTCCATAAAATGAATCAAGGTCTTTTGCTGGCCACTTCCCCATATTTGTAAGCTGATTTTTTCGATCGTAGAATTCACGATTAAGATAAAAATCTTTAAAAAGAGGCTTAATATATTGAGTATCTTTTTGACTTGATCTTGGTCCAGGATATGGAGTTCTGCTGTTATAAGCACCAAAACGAAACATACGACCACAATTGTTTGAAATAATATTTGCGACTTCAATATTTCCAAATATCTTTCTAAGCCTTCCAAGTTGGTCATTTACCAGTGCATTTAATGGATAAAGCAAAATAGCTCGACAACCATTTTTTCTGGCAGAATCAGGTCTTTCATTTGCTTCAATTGCACAATTGCCTAATATTGGCATTAAAAAACTTTCTGTTTTTCCAGATCCTGTCCCTGTTGAAATAATAATATCTTTTTGGTCATTGAAAAAAGCTTTAAGTGTATCTGTTTGATGCTTATATGGTGTAGGATAAATTCCAACATTCATTGTTGAAATGCTAATTATCACCTGTTTTACGATTGGATTAATATCTAAATCTTTATAAGATTTTAATTGTTTATAAATTGGTGTAGCTTCAACATAAGGTGGACGATAAACTATATTTTTTTTCCGGGTTAGCAGTTTATGTCTCTGCTGAATAAGGCTTTCATCTTTTATATGATATTTCATTTCAAGATATGAAATTAATGTTTTATTTAACGATTCAATAATATTATGGATAATATATTGATCTGTCATATTTATTTTCCTTAAATGGCTCTACAAAAAAATATCCTTGTTTATAATTAAGTTTCGCCCTTTCAGGGCTTCTAAATACAGGGCGTTGCTCTGTGCTGGTATATAACAACCTTTCAGGGGTAAAAATATGTCTCTCGAAAATCCAAATATAATGAGAAATTGAATCATTACCTGCTATGGCCTACAACATTCCAACATGAGGATTAAACCTTGAAATGTGAATTGACTAATAAATCATTGATTTCCTTTAGTTACCAATGTTCCGCTTAATTCTGCTTTGGTAAACAGAAAAATAGTGTATTGTTTTATATTGAAAAGTAAAAAATCATTTAAAAGTATCATCTTTAATTTTCGGGGTGACTCAGCGCTGAAAGCGCGAATTATGATAGTCCAGGGCGAAGCCCTGGGTTATATAAAGACATGATCTTAGCCTTGAAAGGGCGAATTAAAATATGAACTAATTATTAATTAGCCCTTTCAGGGCTAAGATCATCATAGATCATTACCCAGGGCTTCGCCCTGGGCTATAATAATTCGCACCTTCGGTGCTTAAGTTTGTCTATTTGTATCAATCTACCCTAAAAATTTTATATTTCAGAATTTTAAATATTAGTCTACCAAAGTAGAATTAATGCTAAAAAATTACAATTTGGGGTCGTGAAAGGCAAAAAGGGGTTTAAGGTGAGAGTAAAATTTACATCGTAGCAGGAATCATAAGCTTTGGCACCAAAAATCTTGTTCA
>Ga0272440_1003507_pt1 | contig 11702 bp, 6 predicted proteins | sample SSMMMBAug17_FD_192440 | JGI IMG/M metagenome (GOLD analysis project Ga0272440, IMG submission 192440) | Marine sediment archaeal communities from Little Sippewissett salt marsh, Falmouth, MA, United States - SSM-MMB-Aug17 | ecosystem: Environmental > Aquatic > Marine > Wetlands > Sediment ... | reverse complement strand
AATTGAATGGATTAAAAAAGAGTTTATATAATATGATATTATCAAGTTTCTTGTTAATATCCCAAAATTCATATTTGATCGCAAAAAAAAAACTATATAATCCCTGGTTATACTCGTAAACTTGGGATATTGAAGACTGAAACAAAAATATAATCATTGATTTTAGCTTGTTTTACACTATTTTTCACATGAGATTGAACTGACAATAAATAGCCACGCTACAGAATTTAAATCTCTGACATCAACCAAAGTTCATGAAGATCGCAGCTGAGCAATCAAGAATCACTTATATTGCTGACATAAACCAAAGTCCGAGGAGATGAATGCTGAACCGTCACGCGACAGTTTCAATCACTGAAATAAAAAAAAGCTCGTGGAGTCAATAATTAGAAGATCGCTGAGTGGGCAAATCACAGTTTAGTCTCTGACAACAACCAAAGTTCGAGAATGATTTTATTATCCAGTTTCTGTATATCATTCAAATTTGAACGATATACAGTTAAGAATAATTATTTCTCGACTTTACATTCAATCATTATCATTACAAAATGATATTTTTATGATATACAATTGAATGATATGCAGAACTGTCATTAAAAGATATACAGAAACTATAGAGCTACTAATTATACTCGTAAACTTGGTGTGTTGGGAGCTGAAACTTAATTATATTATTGATATCAATTTTGTTTTACAATTTTATTCAAATGGTTTGAAAGCTGAGCCTTCATGCAACAGATTATTTGATGTAAATACAATAATGTACTCAAAAAGAACTATGACTCGTCTGGTTTAAATGATTACTATGATGGGCTTGATTCGCTGAGCAACACACAATTGGTTAAATTTTGGAAACGACACAACTACTTTGGGGCAGGTGCCGAGCAACACATGATCGGTTAAATTCTGGACAGCGAACTCTGAACTCTATAATCTGAAATCTTAAAATCTGAATTCTGAATTCATGCTTCGTTGTGTCCGAAGATCATATGGATTTATGAGGAACCACGAAACCGATTTAAGTGTCAAATATTCATTAATTACTACATTTTAAAGGCTAAAATAGAATGTAATTGATTTTAATTTTGCTTAACCACTAATTATGTTACAGCAGTTGATCACCTACTCAAAGATTGAGTTATTGGCTTCAATATTAATGTTATGGGCTTATTAGGATTAGTCTTTAAATGTTAAATTTATTAAGATAACAACCTAAGCTTAATATAATATTTTATTAAAAATGAAAAGATTGTTCAAAATTTTGATAATGTTAATAATTAGTGAATTTAAAATTTTATTTTATTTTTTTTTGCTTTACAATGTTTTTATATTTAATGTATATTCTAATAAGACATTACAAAATGTACAATACAATAATCTAATCGTAAAATTTTCATCACATGTTCCTGAAGCTGATATTCATTCATTGATTAATGAAGTCTGTTTGAATAAATATAAATATTTACCAGTTTTGAAATGCTATATTATTCAATGTCGTAAACGTTCAACATTAAAACAAATTTATGAAATGAAACATATTTGTTATGCAGAACCAATTTTTTTGCTCCCAATATTAGAAGATCCTTTTTATCCCAAACAATGGAGCTTAAATAATACCGGACAAAATGGGGTATTTGATGCTGATATAGATGCTCCTGAAGGATGGGCAATTGAAAAAGGACAAAAAAATATTGTCATTGCAGTCATAGATACAGGAGTTGATTATAATCATCCAGATCTTTCTGGAAACATTTGGTCAAATATGAAAGAAGTTCCAGGTAACCAAGTTGATGATGATAACAATGGCTATATTGACGATGTCGTGGGATGGGATTTTGTGGAATCGCATTCAGTTGAATGTGCTGAAAATGAAGACTGCCTTTTTCCAGATAATGATCCAATGGATAGACAAGGACATGGTACACAAATTTCAGGAATAATAGCTGCAGAAACAAATAATGACATAGGCATTTCAGGCATTGCCCAAAACTGTCAACTGATGCCAGTTCGTGCTGGCTTTAAAACATCTTCCGGCGATGGCTTTTTGGAGAGCATTGATGCTGCCCAAGCTATCATATATGCTGTTGATAATGGTGCAAAAGTAATTAATGTCAGTTGGGGAGATTCTGTTAGATCTATGGTTATAGAAGATGCCATTAAATATGCTGCTGAAAAAGATGTCCTTATTTGTGCTGCATCAGGGAATGATAATTTAAATAAACCTATTTTTCCAGCGGCTTCCAAGTTTTATAATATCATTTCTGTTGGTGGGACAGATGGTCTTGACATGAAATCCTATTTCTCCAACTATGGAAACTGGGTTCATATAGCTGCTCCTGGTAGCTCAATTTTCACGACATCAATAAATAATTCATACGAATTTAAAAGTGGAACATCAATGGCTACAGCACATGTTTCAGGCTGTTCTGCATTATTATTCTCTCATTTCTATGATATTTCGGCCATGGAAGTTAAAGCCAAACTTTTAAGAACTGCTGATATAACAGAAAAATTAAATGAAAAAAATTTAATATCTGGTCGAATCAATTTACATAGATCCCTGACAGAATCATTTGTTAAACCACATATTTTCTCACTAAGACCAGATATAGCACATGAAAATGATATCATCACAATATTTGGTGATTCATTCGGCAAGAATGGCAATGTTTTTTTTTCACCGGGAATTGATTCTGAAATACTGTCTTGGACGCCACAGGTCATTACTTGTGTCGTACCTGCGAAAGCTGAAAGTGGCAATCTAACTGTTATCAATTCTCAAGGTTACAAAAACAAACAAATTGATATTCATTTAAAATATTATAATGTTGAACTTATTGAAAGCAGAACAGCTATAATTGATGATGAACTACAAAGCATAGATAGTATTAATAATAATATCATTTATAAATTACCTTTTAGCTTTTCCTTTTTTGGAATTGAATATAATCATGTTTATATTTCACCCAAAGGTTTTTTAAGTTTTGAATTTGAAAAGGACAATATTTTAACTCACAGTTCATTGCGAAATTTAACAAGTAAAAAAATGATTGCACCGCTTTGGGATGATCTTTCCATAAATGGTATTTCACAATCCAATGAAGGGATTTATGCAAAAAAAATTAATTCTGAATCAGTTTGTTTCCAATGGATTGCTGAGCACTGTGAGACAGAAGATCCTGTTATAGTTCAAACTGTGCTTTTTAAAAATGGAAACATTCTTTTTAATTATGTGATAAAAAAAAATACAGAAATCTCACCCACTATTGGGCTTTCAGCAGGTGATAATAAGGCTTATGAGATTATAGATATAACCTCTTTTGACCTCTTTAAGCAATCTATCTGCTTTAATCCACGTTTATACAATTTTATTATTGAGCTTCACAAAGGATGGAATATGGTATCATTTCCGGTACTGATAAATCATACTCCTGTTAGTGATATATTGGGCGAGACCATGCCTTTCATAGATATTATTTGGGGATATAATAACAATATATGGTCTGCATATGATCCCAATATGGAAGAATTGAGTGATTTAGTATATTTTCAAAAAGGTCGCGGCTATTGGATAAAAAGCTCAATGAATAATATTAGTATACAATGCAAAGGATCTTTAAAATATCGTTCTGATATTCACTTATTTAAAGGATGGAATCTAGTTGGACCTGATACATTATCATCTGTTGCTATTGATGACAAATACGAAAGTGTATGGCATTACTATGAAGGATACTGGTTTGTTAACCAGTATCAAAGTGTTCAAATATTTGAATTAGAGCCAGGTAAAGGTTATTGGGTAAAAGTAGCTGAAAAGTAATTTTTGGGGTTCTATAACCTCTAAAGGAAGCAATAATTTTATGAATCAATAAAGAAATATAATAATTAACTAATTATTAATTTAATGAAATATTTGTTTAACTTTACAAACAGAAGGAGAAAAAGTAATGAAAAAAACAATGTTTTTATTCGCACTGATTTTTATGATTGTATTCTGTATATCCAATACGTTATATGCACAATGGATTCCAGATGATAATGGTAAAATGTATTGGTGGGAAGCACCAAAAACTAATGATAAAGTTGTATACAAAAAAAGAAGATCAACAAGATCGACGCCCTCACAAACAAATGCGGAAGTGTTATTTTTAATGGACACTTCTGGTTCTATGAATGATGAATTTTCAGCTCTTTGTGGAAAAATAGATGGTATTGTACAGGGATTACAAAACGAAAATATTAATATTGAATATAAAATTCTTGGGATTACATCTAACAAAAGTTGCACCTCCAATACAGTCTATAATTTAGTTGCAAATCCAACAGTCAATCATTCCGAAGACTGGGGACCAGCTGTAGAAGATGTGGCAAACCAATATTCTTGGAAATCAGGATATGCACGAATTGCAATACCAATAAGTGATGAAGGGGCTGAAAATGGAGACAGCTGGACATCTTCAGATGATGCTGCTATTGACCGCGCAAAAGCTGCTGCAAAGGAAAATAATGTCGGTGTTATTCCAATTGTATGTTCAGGTTATGATCAGTATCAACTTTCCGGAGCCACTGAACTTGCCGATTATTGCTGGGGCGATGTATTTATTTCAACTGATGCAGCAACGCAACTTGTTGATGGGATAATTGCTGCCATCAATCAGATATTTAACCCTGTGTCGGAAAAGCTGAATGCCCAAATATTTGTTGATGATGCCTATGCAGATGCAAGTGTTTGTGGTTCAATAAATAAAATATCAGGGGATATTGCTTTTCTTGTTGTTCAGATATTGAATGGAGATGAAAATCCATATAATGTTGATCTCGAAGTTACTTATCCATCAAATTGGGATCTGGTTGAACATAATTCCATCATGAAACGAGAAATGCTTGTTTCTGAAGAATTGGATTTGACAGAAACAACTGCTCTTTCATCTGGCAAGGTTACTATAAAAGATATCTCTGTTCCAATAGACATAGCATCAACTGTAAATGAAAATGAAGGAAAATCTTTTGAATATATTGTCAAATTAATAATTCCCCAGAATGAACCTGTCGGTATTTATCCTGTTAATGCTTCAATATCTTCCTCCTCCTTGTTGCGAAGTTCTATTATGGCTTCAGAGGATGCATTTGCTATTCATATAGTTAATAAAGGAGACATGATTGTTACAAATAGACATCAGTTAATCAACAGATACCAAAATTCTGATGATTTGAGTATGATTTTGAAAAGCATACATAATATAGCATCATACCGCAGTACAGTTGTCTTTTATGCTGATTGGTGGGATGAATATGATAATTTTAGCAATCTTAATCCAGAAGGATTAGTCATAAAAGATTGGGATAGAGATAGTGATATAAACTATAATGATCCAATAGCTGATATTAATCAAATTTCTAATCATATAGATCTTTACACACATTATTGGGCAGATAAGCTTGGTGGTAAAGATAAAGAACATTATCTTCTTATTATAGGAGGAGATAGAGTAATTCCTTATTATCGTTTTAGTGACCCTACTGGCAAAGCAAAAAATGGTTCATCTAAAGATGACTCAGGAACAATTCACTATAATTATGATTGGTATGGTATTACACCTGAACTTTTAAAAGCTGCTAAAAACAACTATCTTTTTACAGATTCAATATATTGTGACTCAGATGGTAATGGTTGGGATAATGGAGAGGTGGATAATATGTTTGTTGGCAGACTTGTTGCAGAAACATCTGATGAATTATTAAATATATTGACAAACGTTATAAAAGAGCTCTCAAAAACAAGAAACAATAAAAATGTTATTGTTTCTTGTATTGAAGAAGATAAAGAAAACATGGATATGGTAGTTGAAATATTTAGAGATGAAGTCGGTTATTTTATTTTTAACGAATATAAAAAGAATGAAAAAACTGTACTCTTAATGGATGATCACTGGAATTTTGATGGCATCAATAGCTGTTTAGCAAGTGGTGTTGATTATTGGGTATTTGCCGGACATGGAAATCCATACGTTGGTGGTACTAAGGATAATACGTTATTTGGGGGGTGGGATTTTGATAGCGCAAAAAATGACTTTGAGAACTATTATCCACATTTAATTATGATGGCTTGTGGTATGGGAATATCTGACTGGGACCCTTTAAGTGACACCTCTAATACATTAGTTTTCTCTGGTGCAAGAAATAATATAACTTCATATATTGCTTCCACTACTTTAACATATGGAGATTATAATAATACTTTTATGAATAATTATGTAAGTTATTGTACTGGCGGCATTGATTTAGCTTTTAATGACGATCCAATTCCAGTTGGAAAGGCTTTAAACAAGGCAAAAAGAAACACGCAAAATGAGGATAGCCTGAATAGATATAGTTTATGTAACCTTGGGTACATATTGTATGGCACGCCATGGAAGTTAATTAACCCACCAAGTGTGAGTCGAAAGAGATCAATTCATAGAAATGAACGATTAATGCTAAAAAATAATTTGAAAAGATCTTCTAATCCAACTAATAGTTCTATTACTGTTGATGAATCTGTATCAGCATATACAATAATAGAGGAGCAAGGTTTTAATTTTATAGATATTGAAGATTATAATCAATATAAAGCTGGGGCCCAAAACATACCGGTATTACCATATAAGAGAAAAACCATTACGCTTCCTGAAGACGCCACAGTTATCTGTATTAGTGTTACAAGAAGTAGTCCTGTTGATTTAGGCTCTTTAAATATACCAGTATATAATAGCTTTCCACCTATTTTTGGAATGGTGCATCCAGCGGAATATATGACAGCAACAGCTTCAATTGACGCATTTACACAAACACATAATATATTCAACACGAATGAAGAACAGTACCAAAATTGTGTTATTGATTTATTTCCAGCAACCTTTGATGCTCAAACACAACAAACAATATTGTATACACAAATTACCATACAAGTTGATTACGAAACAAATCAAAAAGGTATTTTATTGAGTTCTAATAAAGATAAACAATCTTATGCATCTGGAGAACTTATTAATGTCAATACGATTCTCGAAAATATTAGTGAACAGGCTGTTGACTTTGAAATATCCCTGCATTTAAAAGATGGTTTTGATAATTCAATCTTTTCAAGAAATGAAACATTTACTGTCAATCCATTGTCAACAGCACAAACAGCATTTCAGCTTGATACCCCCTCAACTGGTGGAAGCTATTGGGTCGAAACAAATGTAAGTGATGGGGTGAACAATATCGGAAACTCAGTACAACAAATCAATGTCAATCCCGGTGCTATTACAAACATTGAGATTCCAAGATGTTCGCCAGGATCTGTGGCTGAATTTAAAGTAACATTTGTTAATGATTCTACTTCTGAAATTGAAACATCTATCGGATTATTATTATATGAAGGTACGACCCTGAAAGCTGATTTTTTACCAAAAGTTCATACAATTACAGCAAATGACACCCTTGTTGTACCTTTTTCCTGGGCAATACCATCTGACTTTCCAGGTGGTAATTATCTCGCAGTTGCAACTGCAACAACAGATGGATATGCAACATCATCCAGTAAAACATTCAGCATAGGTAGTTTTAATGAAGGGTGGAATTTGTTTTCATTGGCTCAAGTACCAAATAACACAAGCATTTCAGCTGTATTAGACTCAATTTCTGGACAATATTATTCTGTCTGGGCTTATGAAAATGGAGCCTGGTCTGCTTATTTTCCTGACACGCCAGGTCTTAGTGATCTGACAACTTTAACAGCTGGTAAGGGATTTTGGATTAATATGAAAATAGCATCTAATTTTTCCAGCCCAGGGACATCCCCTGAAAAATCAATTTCTCTGACATCTGGATGGAATTTGACTGGTTTTAATTCATCAACCAGTCAATCAACAGCTGATGCTTTATCTTCGATTGCTGGTAAGTACCAAAGTGTATGGACTTATGAAGAAGGAGCGTGGAAACTTTACGATCCTATATCACCAGGTTTTAGCGATTTATATACATTAGAACCTGGCAAAGGATACTGGATTAAAACAAATGAAGCGTGTACATGGGCGCTACCCTAGTTATTTACTTAACCAAATATTGTTAAACATGGTTTTACAATAAAAAATTTACTGTAATCAGGGAATGCTTTTATTTATTACTTTTATAAATATTAGATTTCCCTGATTAAAAAAAGGATACTAATGAATAAAGTATTTACATATATCTTATTTTATATATTTATTATCGGTTTAAGCATTGGAAATACTTCTCAAAATAAAACTTTAACCTGGTCGTTTGATTTTAAAGATGAAAATATTTCTTCGGTACTGTATCAGGTTTCACAAAGTACAGGAATACAAATAAGTATAAATGTATCCATTGATGATATATACCTTACCAAAAAGTTTGAAAGTTTGACAGCACATAAAATACTGTCGGATATTTTTCGTAAACTCAATTGTGCGGTAATCTGGAATTATTCAAAAAAGAAATTAACAAGTGTTGATGTCTGGGTTTTTGATAGAATAAAAGAAGTTGAAAAGATCAATAAAAATAAATTAACTCCATCATTTGTTGACTTTTTTAAGAAAAAACACAATGATTTTGATAAAGAAGATGAAAAAAATCGACAATCAGTGTTTCAGAAATTTTCAAATCAACAGAAGAGTGCTCTTGATGAAACACCTGCTGCTGCCTTTTTTAACAATGTAAAATTTAAACATTACGACCCTCCTCCCATGCCTCCAGCTTTTTTTTACAAAGATATAAAGCGTCTGGAAGTAATTAAAAACAAATCTAAAGCTCAAACTGAAAATATAGCAAATCCTAATAAAACAAGCATATCTTTATCAAGCCAGAATAATAGCTCAAATCAGGAAGAATCAAATATTCCATCTGATTTTTCCGAAAACAAAGAAAATTTTGACAATAATCAAAAGAAAATAAATAAATCTATTGAAAAACCGCCACCTGTTCCACCAGGTTTTAACCAACAATAAAAAAAATAGATTAATTAAATTCTAAAGGAGAAAAGCTATGAAATTTTTCCCATTACAACTTTGTATTATCATTTTATGTTTATTTATTATCACAAACATTGCAGGAAGCTCCATTATCTTACAAGGCTCGCCTCCTGCTCGAATAGCTGGTTCAGTAATGGTTGACGAAAGCACATTAACGCAACAAAATGCTTCAGGTTATACATTTGTTGTTACTAAAGAAGATTCAACAGCATATGTCCCTGTTGCGCAATGTGAAACATTAAACACATCAGATTGGTATTTAATAGATATTCCAATATTTCACGAAACAATGGAACCCGGAGGCGCTAATCCTGGAGATACAGCAATAGTTCACATTTTCAATAATGGAGAAGAACTAATCCTTACATCACCCGACGATGGTTTAATTTCAGTAGGACAAAGCGGATCAGCAACTCAAATAGATCTTGTTGCTTATTCTCCTGTTTCACCAGCGAAAATATATGGTACACTCACTGTTGATGGAAATATTCTAAGCCAATCAACATCAGAAGGTTATTCAGTTGTAGTATCAAAACAAAATGGTATTAATTACACCCCGCAAGCGATATGTAATACACTGAATGCATCAAATTATTTTTCTATAGATATACCAATATTTCATAACATTATACAGTCGAATGGTGCAAATATCGGTGAGGCAGCTGTTATTCATATTTATAAAAATGGCTTGGAGTTGGAAATTTTATCTCCATCGGGTGGTTTATTTACAGTGGGGCAGAGTGATTCATTAACAAGAATTGACCTTACCGCAAGAAATCCAGTTAAAGATATTCTTGATGGACCAGCAGTTGGTACGACATTATCAGTATCAAAAGGGCGTTTTGAAGGACAAGTTATTAGTGTATCAGAACCTGATAATACTCCTGCAAATTTCCCATTAGGACTGATTGATTTTAGTATAACAGACATCAGCAATGGAGATGAAATAACTGTTACTTTTACAGCTCCTACAAACTTGCCTACAACTTGCCAATACTATAAATATAAAAATGGAAATTTTTTCCAATATAATAAAGCTTATGGTTTGTCAGATGGCGATAATCAGTTTTCAATTGTACTGATTGATGGTGGTGTGGGGGACGATGATGGTCTTGCAAATGGTCGAATCTCTGATCCAGGGGGTCCAGGGGTGCCATTTTCAAAAAAATCTATTTATACTATTCCGACACTATCTGAGTTAGGGAGAATATTATTTATAATCTTGATTGTGTTAACAGGTATATATGCTAGTCGAAAAATTTCATTATCAGCTACAGTAAAGTCTATATGAACTTAAAGCAAGATTAATTATATTTTTGGGGATAGAGGTTAACAATGCTAAATTTTGTTAAATATTTTTTTTTATTTTTTTACTTTTCTTGTTTTGTATTCGTTGGAACTTTCGCATTTTGTAAGGAAATATTTGTGATTCCACAACCTGCAAGAATTGGTGGAACTGTCACCATTGATGATCAACTATTGACAAGTGAAAATGATGAGGGATATAAATTCATTGTTAGCCGTGAAGATTGTTCATTATTTTCACCTTCAGCTGAACAATTAGAAGGATTAAATAAATATAATTGGTATGTTATAAATATACCTATAAGGGAGCTTCCTGAGCAACCTAATGGCGCTACTCCTGGCGAAGTAGCCCGAATACATGTTTACAAAAATTCAAAAGAACTAACTGTTTTATCACCTGAAAATGGATTGTTTACTGTTTCAAACAGTGGAGCAACAACACAGCTGAACTTAACATTAGAAAAACCGAAACCTGAACTAATTATCAATAGTTCTCAACTAAAATTTGAAGAACAGCCTTTAAAGACAAGTTCATCCCCTTCAATTATTGCAGTTCAAAACGTGTCAAAGGATATAAAACACTTTCACGAAATAAAAGTTTATGGTAATTTTTATATTACAAGTAATAGCTGCGGAACAAGTATAAATTCAGGTTCTTCGTGCCAAATTGCTATCCAATTTTCACCTCAAAAATTAGGGAAACAGATAGGGGAGCTATTAATAAAATCTGATTCTGTTGAAAGTCCTCAGATTATGCCATTGTCAGGTATAGGAATAATACAAACTGGAGATATAAATGGTGATACACAGATAAATATATTAGACATGATTATTACATTAAAAATCTGTAATGGTATTGCACCCAACATGCCCATTTATTATGAAGCTGATGTAAATAATGATGGAAAAATTGCCATCGAGGAAGCTATTAATATACTTTATTTTAATATTTCTCATTGATAACATCTCATCTCATATTAATATAATAGTAATGATATCATCCAAGTACTATTTGTACTGCTGAGGCTGTGTATCCACACAACAGCTTTAATTTTTGTTGTTTATATATATTTGCTAAAATTAATTACATCAGTATTTTCTTAATAGTCAAATAGTTCATTTTTTAATAACACTTATATGGCCCCCGATGTCAAGAGAAAAAACTTCTCCTATGGGTAAAAAACACATTTTTTTTACCTTTTTTAGTTCACTTCGATGCGATTCTATAAAAATCTCGTAACTCCGACTTGAATTCAGCTTGACGATTTTCAGGACTTGAGCCTGCACCAAACACTTATTGAGGTTCACCTGCAAATCTATGATTATAAAAATAATCATTTTTACAGGTGCAGCAATTTTCTTTTTTTATGCTGCGCCTAGAAA
>Ga0272440_1003506_pt1 | contig 11703 bp, 9 predicted proteins | sample SSMMMBAug17_FD_192440 | JGI IMG/M metagenome (GOLD analysis project Ga0272440, IMG submission 192440) | Marine sediment archaeal communities from Little Sippewissett salt marsh, Falmouth, MA, United States - SSM-MMB-Aug17 | ecosystem: Environmental > Aquatic > Marine > Wetlands > Sediment ... | reverse complement strand
TCTTAACGCAAACCCAACTGCCATACAGATCAAATCTGAACTGGGATTTGTTTTGGATTTACCCCATAAAAAAAGTATCAGAAAACCAGATTACTCGCTTATTCTTAACTCTAATCCAGATCAAATGGAAGATCAGGATTGCTCTTATAAAGGTATTTATGATTTATGTATTGAATATTTATCAGAAACAAAAAAGGAATATGTTCTTAGAGATACTGTTATTAAAAAAGAAGAGTATTGCGGTGGACAGGTTACAGAATATTTCATTTTAGATGCAAATCAAAAACATACTGCTTTTTACAGACTGGTAAACAAAGGAAAGAAAAATCAATATTATAAATCAATCAAACCTAAAAAAGGCATTATTCAATCTAAGGTATTACCTGGTTTTCAATTTAGAGTAAAAGATCTTTACCTTCGACCTGACCCTGAACAACTATATAAAGATGAGGTCTATCAATCTTATGTTAAAGTGGATTATCAACAGGTTTTAAAGGAAAAATATTGTGCTATCAAAGAAAAAGATGATGCTTTAAAATCTTTGTTAAATGAAAAAAAGATCAAAGAAGATGCACTTAAAGAAATAGAACGCTTAAATCAATTATTGAAACAAAAAACAATTGTGTAAGAAAGGAGATCTATTATGCGACCTCAGCTTCAAGAGCAACAGACAGTAAAAAAGATCGATAGTGTTTCTTATGCAAATGGGTATAATACTTCTTTGGACTTTTTAAGAACAGATGAACCAGAGAATACAGATATAAGGCAGTCAAAGCATGGTATGGTTGTATCTGAAGAAACATATTGGGAGGAATATTACGAAGACGATGATTTCAAATACGAATGGAACAATGGCCGATTGGAGGAAAAAGAAATGCCGACTTATCTTTGTGATAAATTGAAACAATGGATAGAAACACTTTTGTTTTATTATCTTAACGCAAACCCAACTGCCATACAGATCAAATCTGAACTGGGATTTGTTTTGGATTTACCCCATAAAAAAAGTATCAGAAAACCAGATTACTCGCTTATTCTTAACTCTAATCCAGATCAAATGGAAGATCAGGATTGCTCTTATAAAGGTATTTATGATTTATGTATTGAATATTTATCAGAAACAAAAAAGGAATATGTTCTTAGAGATACTGTTATTAAAAAAGAAGAATATTGCAGTGGACAGGTTACAGAATATTTCATTTTAGATGCAAATCAAAAACATACTGCTTTTTACAGACTGATAAACAAAGGAAAGAAAAATCAATATTATAAATCAATCAAACCTAAAAAAGGCATTATTCAATCTAAGGTATTACCTGGTTTTCAATTTAGAATAAAAGATTTTTACCTTCGACCTGACCCTGAACAACTGTATAAAGATGAGGTCTATCAATCTTATGTTAAAGTGGATTATCAAAAACTTTTAAAAGAAAAAGATAGTTTATTAAAATCTTTCTTAGATGAACAAAAAGCCAAAGAAAAAGCAATCAAGGCAATAGAACGTTTGAAAGCCATTTTGTCTTCACAAATGGTGGATAAACAATAAAAAAAGGACATCATTCATATTTGTGGTTTATATGCGAGTATATTTGTATATTATTTTAGTGTTATTACTTCCTAATTATGTTTTAGCTGATACAGTAAATGAAAAATCCGGTTCTAATCATTCAACTGCCATTATACCATTTCATTCAGTAGGTATTGTGTCAGCATCTCAATCAGTTGTATCTTCTTCAGTAAATCCTGTTTATGGGCAGCGTGTATTATGGGTATGCCCGATTCCTTCGGATAAAAAAAAGGAAGGTGTATCCTGTGTGGTTTGTTTTTATTATGGGGGATCTCAAAAAGGGATTGAAGAAAAATACTTTGAAATCAGTGAGATTCTAGAAAAATCCCATGGTCCGGAATTAATCAAACAACTTTGGGTGATACGTTTAAAAGGTTCAGATGATAAATATGCATTAATTCTGGAACCATTAAACAGTAAAAGACAAGATGTGATTAACATTGCCAGAGATATGGCGATGATCATAAAGCAATCCAAACACAAGAAGTCCAAAGTCAGATTGGATAAATTGGCAACTCCATTATGTTCTGATGTCGTTAACAGTGAAATTCGATATCAGCCGCGTTCACCATCAAAAAAAACTCAGAAAAATGGCAACCTTGCTAATCTCTTAGATCAATTGGACAACGCAAAAAGTTATTTGCAAACCCTTGTACGTGATACCGATGCTGATCATAATGCTGTGATCATTGCTACCTATGACAGGGAAAACGATCGTTTGATTCCCATTGAATTTCCAAAAGATGCCAATGCATTTAAGGATAAAAAAACCAATATTGTTATTGTCAAAGAATCAGGTTCTGGTGCAGGAACCATGTACTATGTTGGATATTCGCCCAATGCAGAAGATGCCTTTGACAGCAAATATTCGATACCTGCCATTGCATTTCCTCTGAATATGCCGGGACTATCCATTAAGGATGGTGTACAACATGTTGTAAATACACCTTTTAATAAAGATCTTGATACAGATGAAATGGTTCAATATGGCTTTCATTATATCAAAGAAAAAGTTAATGAAGCATTTATTGAAATTTCTTCATTGGATGTTCCTTCTTTATTTGCTACCGGACTACCGGTTCATATGGCACTACCCGACCAAACCAATCTGGTGATTATGACGATACTACTCATTGAACATATGGATTACGCAAATTATTTGCCTTTTTTAGCTTATCAAAAGAAAAAGAGACATCGTATATTATTAGGGATTAAAAAGTCATCAGAAAAAAAATTACACAAATTGATGTTATCACAAATGAGAAAAGTATTGGTAAATTTAGCGGCTAATGAAGAACAATCTTATCATTATGCCATGAGCCGATCGGGTGCATATGGCCTGGCACAAATTATCAAACCTTCTTATCAATCACTATTAAAACTGTATCCAAAGGCAGAATTAATACCTGATTTTTTTGCTGGAATGAGACATCATTCCAATGCAGTAATGGCACAATTTTTACACCTTGATTCAGAATTATCTACATTGAGTAAAGCCAAACCGCTTCAAACAATTGTTTCTTCGAATCAGATAAATCAAAAGTCAGAACTGATTTTTGATTTAATGATTGCTGGATATAATTTTTCAGCACCAAGATTGAAAAATTTGATCAATAAAAAAGGATATCAGGTTTCAAAATGGCAAAAACATTTACCCTGGGAAACCCAACTCTATATATTTAAAGCTCATTTTGTCAGGGATCATTTGAAAAAAATGATGATAAAAAGTTCAAATTGATGAAAATTAAGTATATTTCCAGATATAATTGGGGAAATAAAACAACTTGCTAACATTTTGGAATGAAATACCTGAAATAAAATTTGTTGATTTATTGAATAATTTTGATAGAAATATCAATAGACTATTATTATGTCATTTTTAAAATATGGGAGGTTTTGTTCATGTCTTATGAAAATATTCTTTATGAATTATCGGATGATATTGGTATCATTACATTCAATCGTCCCAAAGCATTAAATGCTCTGAACGATGCTTTACTGAATGAACTTTCATCAGCATTGGATAGCATTGCAGCAGATGAAAATATACGTGTGCTTATCCTGACTGGCGCTGGCGAAAAATCTTTTGTGGCTGGTGCAGATATTACAGAAATTGCCAGTTGTACGCCATTGAGTGGCAGACGACTGTCAAAGAAAGGTCAGGATATCTTTTTTAAACTGGAATCATTATCCATTCCAGTTATTGCAGCTGTTAATGGTTTTGCGTTGGGTGGTGGATGCGAAATTGCGCTATCATGCGATTTTATTTATGCATCAGAAAAAGCCAAATTTGGCTTGCCAGAAATTACTCTGGGATTAATTCCAGGTTATGGTGGCACACAACGTCTGGCACGAATTGTTGGTAAAAATTTGGCAAAAGAGTTAATTTTTACCGGAAAAATGATTAAGGCTTCTGAAGCTCAAACCATTGGTTTGGTAAATAAGGTTTGTCCGCCTGATCAACTTATGGATTCTGTCATGGAAACCGCCAAAGCTATTGCATCAAAAGGACGCTTTTCTCTTGAAGCTGCCAAACGTGTTGTTAACAGTGGTTTTGATATCGATTTAGCTGATGGTTGTAAAATGGAAACAGATGCTTTTGCACTGTGTATGGCCAGTGTTGATGCCAAAGAAGGTACCAGCGCATTTTTGGAAAAACGCGCTGCTAAATTTGAAGGGAAATTGGTTTAACCATGTCTGAAATCAATAAAATTACAATCAATGATGATAGAACGCTTAATGTTCCTGATATTCCTATTATTCCTTTTATAGAAGGTGATGGCATTGGTCCGGACATTTGGAAAGCAACACAACTGGTCCTTGAACGAGCAGTTGAAACAGCATATCATGCTCAAAAAAAAATTGCCTGGATGGAAGTCTTAGCGGGTGAAAAAGCTTTTAAAGAAACCGGTCAATGGCTTCCTGAAGATACATTAAGTGATATTAAAGATCATATCATTGCGATCAAAGGCCCTTTAACCACTCCTGTTGGAAAAGGCATTCGAAGTGTGAATGTGGCTTTAAGACAATTACTTGATCTTTATGCCTGTGTTCGTCCTGTTCAATATATTAAGGGTGTGCCCAACCCAATGAAACAACCGGAAAAAGTGAATATGACTGTTTTCAGAGAAAACACCGAAGATGTTTATTCTGGAATCGAATGGCAGCAAGGTAGTGAAGAAGCTGCAAAGGTAATTTCATTTTTAAAAGATTCAATAGGCATTTCCATACCAGATGATTCCGGTATTGGTGTAAAACCAATTTCTGAAGCCAGAACGAAACGACTGGTTATTAAGGCCATTGACTATGCTATCAAACATAACCTTCCCAGTGTAACACTGATGCATAAAGGCAATATCATGAAATTCACTGAAGGTGCTTTCCGTGAATGGGGATATAAAACAGCAAAAGATTGTTTTCCTGATGTTACCATTTCTGAAAACGAATTGTATGATAAACAAAATGGTGTTCAAAAAGAGGGGCAAATTGTTATCAAAGATCGTATCGCTGATATGATGTTTCAACAAGTTTTACTTAGACCTGATGAATATCACGTTATTGCAACATCAAATTTAAATGGTGATTATATTTCAGACGCTCTGGCTGCTCAAGTTGGAGGTTTGGGATTGGCTCCAGGAGCTAATATTGGTGATGGATATGCTGTTTTTGAAGCTACACATGGTACTGCCCCTAAATATGCCGGTCAGGATAAGGTTAATCCAGGTTCTTTAATTCTCTCCGGCGCTATGATGTTGGATTATATCGGATGGACTGAGGCTGCAAATCTTGTCAGAAAAAGTTTGCAGCAAACCATTTCAGAACAAATTGTTACCTATGATTTGGCTCGTCAAATAGAGGGTTCCAAACAGGTTAAATGTTCTGAATTTGCAAATGCAATGATAGATAGAATGTAAAATGTCTCTTATATCACTGGTTTTTCCATCAGTGTGTCTGATTTGTCAAAGCCCTTTAACAAAAAATGATCATGAAGGTGCCATTACATCAGAACAATACCCATATAAAAAAGTAATGGCGCCTTTATTATGTGAATCTTGTATGCAGGATTTCAATCCTGGTAATAACCTGCGATGTTCTCGATGCGGTGAATCCATATATGAAAAGGATGCTTATAAAAAAAATTGCAAGGCCTGCAATCACTATCAACAATCTTTTGATCAGGTTTGTTTTGTTGGCCTGTATCAGGGTAAATACAAACAATTAATTCATCTTTATAAATTTAAAAATAAACGACAATTGGCAAGACCTTTTGCGGCATTATTGCAACACAAATTTGAAAATATGTGGAATATCAATCAGATTGATAAAATTCTACCTGTTCCATTGCACATTTCACGATTAAGAGAACGTGGATACAATCAGGCGTTGTTAATGCTGTGGCAATGGAAAGACAATCATTTTCAATCAAAAATTGTTCCCAAATTATTGATTCGTATTCGACCCACACACTCTCAAACGCAACTGGATCGAAAAGAGCGTATGGAAAATTTAAAATCTGCCTTTCAACTCAACGACAAATATTCGGTTTTTGGTCAACAAATTGTTTTGGTAGATGATGTATACACAACCGGATCAACTGCCCATAGTTGTGCACAGGTATTAAAATCACATGGAGCTGCACGTGTAAATGTGCTAACATTGGCAAGGGCATAATGAAAGATACAAATGGACACAAAAATATACCCGCTCAATAGCTTGATCCCCATTATTCAACAATTAAAAGAGCAACAAAAAATTGTTGTATTTACCAATGGATGCTTTGATATTTTACATGCCGGTCATGTTCAGTATTTACAGGAAGCCAAAAAACAAGGCGATTTTTTGATTGTGGGCTTAAATTCTGATCGTTCTATTTCAACTATCAAAGGCCCTAAACGACCGATCGTTAATGAACAGCAACGTGCTTATGTCTTGTCTGGTTTATCATGTGTTGATTATATAACCATTTTTGATGAACCTGATCCCTTTAACTTGATCAGTCAATTAATTCCTCATAAACTGGTTAAAGGCGCAGATTGGGCTGAATGCGATATTGTTGGAGCCAATATTGTAAAAAATGCTGGCGGTCAAATTGTTCGTATTCATTTGGTGCCAGATATATCAACAACAGAAATAATTCGACGAATTGTTCAAAAAGAATGTAATACTTATGATCAATCCTGATAACAAAAAATATTCTCATACATTCTCTTTTGATTCGGACAATGTTCTTTTTTCAGAAGATAAAGCGCTGAACACTTTATTAAAAGAAGTCCTGGGCAAAATTAAAACATATGGTGAAGAGCATATTGATAATATCAATAAACTGATTCAAATTGGTCTGGCATTATCCATTGAAAAAGATATCAATGTGTTGCTTGACAAAATTGTTGATGAAGCCAGATCGCTAACCCATGCAGATGCCGGAACTCTCTATATTTGCGATGAACCTCGAAAAAAACTTATTTTTACTATTTTACAAAATGATAGCATGAATACCAGACTTGGAGGCGCCAGTGGTAAATCAATTGAATTGCCCAGTGTCCCTTTGTATATTGATGACCAACCCAATTATACCAATGTTTCATCCTATGTTGCACTGACCGGCAGCACAGTGAATATTCCGGATGTTTATGAAGCCAAAGAATTTGATTTTACCGGACCCAGAAAATATGACCAAACCACTGGTTATCGATCTAAATCCATGATGGTTCATCCTTTAATCAACCATGAAAATGATGTTATTGGGGTATTACAACTGTTAAATGCAACAAATCCTCTTAATGGTGATGTTATTCCATTTGCAAAAGAATATAATCTTTTGATTGGTGCACTGGCTTCTCAGGCGGCAGTGGCTTTGAACAATGCTCAGTTGATCAAAAGCATGAAAGAATTACTGTATTCTTTTATTGAAATAATAGCAAAAGCCATTGATGAAAAATCACCATACACAGGTGGTCATATCAAGCTGGTTGTTGAGCTTTCCATGATGATTGCTGAAGAAATTAACAAAAGCAATACAGGCACATTCAAGGATAAATATTTTACTAAGGAAGAATTGGAAGAATTACGTCTGGCTGCATGGATGCACGATGTTGGAAAAATTACAACCCCTGAATATGTTGTGGATAAATCAACAAAACTGGAAACAATTTTTGACCGCATTTATCTGGTTGAAACTCGCTTCCAGTTGATCCAACAACTGATAGACAATAAATACGTAAAAAAAATTGCTGATGCTCGATTGAACCATAAATCAGATAACGAAATTATTGCGCTTAAAAAAGCGAGAGACAGAGATATTCAAACTGTCCAGGATGATTTAGTTTTTATTAAAGAGTGTTCACAAACAGCAGAGTTCATGGAAGATGAAAAAATTGAACGTATCAAAAAAATCGCTCAAAAAACATATATTTATGATGGAATCGTTACACATTACTTAACTGAAGATGAAACTGAAAATTTATGTATCAAACGTGGAACGCTTACAGAAGAGGAAAGAAAAATAATTGAAAATCATTCGATCATGACATATAAAATGTTGGAACCATTACCATTTCCAAAGCATCTGATCAATGTCCCTCTATATGCAGGTGGTCATCATGAAAAAGTAAATGGTACAGGTTATCCAATGGGTGTAAATAGTCCGGAATTATCTTATCAAGCACGTATCATGGCTGTTGCTGATATTTTTGAAGCATTAACCGCCCAGGATCGACCTTACCGGGGCCCCATGAAACTATCAAAAGCCATCGATATTCTTCGATCCATGAAAGATAATGGACACATTGATCCTGATATATATGATTTGTTTATTTCATCAGGTATTTATTTAAAATATGCTCAAAAAGTTCTTAAACCTGAACAGATTGATATTCATGAATGATTGAGATGGTATGGTTTCAATCAATGAAAGAAGCCCATGCACAAAAAAAGTTATTTCATATTCTTGTTTATGCTGATCACCCCTGTCATTGCTTTTGCTGCCTCCCCTACCCTTGTTTTTTTAAACTGGTCAGATTATTGTCATCCGGAAATAATTGCTTCATTTGAAAAAGAATATTCTGTAAATGTGCATGAAATTCATTATCATACCGATGAACTTAAAGAAGAAATGCTGTTGGCCAGTGAAGGGAAAGGGTTTGATGTTATCATTGGCTCTGGTATCTCACTGATTCAATATGTTAAAAGACAATGGATACAACCATTGCAATTAAAAAAAATTCCAAATGCTTGTCATATTCATCCTGATTTTAAAAATAAATATCCATCAATAAATCATTATGCAGTTCCATATCTATGGGGAACATTAGGGATTGGCTATCGCAAAGATAAAATCAAATATCAAGTGACCAGTTGGCGGGATTTATTTATGCCACAGGCAAAATTACGCAACAAAATCTATATGATTGATGACTCAAAAGATACCATTGGTGCAGCATTGATTGTCAGCGGATATTCTATTAATACGCAAAATCTTGCCGATTATAATCAGATTTTCAATATGTTGAAATTCCAACGAGGCTTTGTAAAGGATTATGGATATATTGACATCAGTGAAAAATCACCAATGCTAACCGGTGAAATCTGGATGGCAATGATGTATAATGGTGATGCACTCGCTTTACAAAAATTAGACAATCATATTGATTACTGTGTACCTAAAGAAGGCACCAATTTATGGATTGATTATTTAGCCATTATGACAGCATCGAAACAAAAAGACTTCGCTCATGCATTTATCAATCATATTCTAAGCCCTAAAAATGCTGCTGCAATTGCCTTGTATCTGAATTATGCCACGCCTAACAAAACAGCGCTCTCATATTTACCCAAATCACATCTTGAAAATAAAATGATTTATCCGCCAGATGATGTGATAAAAAGATCAGAAGTCTATTGTCAGTTACCACCTGAAATCATCAAAAAAAGAAATAACATTTTTATTAATATTGTACATGGGAAATAATCATCAGTGAAACTTCAAACTAAAATTATTGTATTATTAATACCTCTGGTTCTGATGCCTTTATTGTTTTTAGGCTACACAGCCTATCTTCGATTAGAGCATATGGCCAAACAATCGACAGAAAATCAGGTTAAAACATTGATTGAGGAATCACGACGTCATATTCAACATCGACTACAGGCTGCAAGATCCAATATGATGCTATTCTCCAACTCTCGTTTACTCAATAAATATGTCAGTACAACTGATACGCATGAGCGTTATCTCTTGATTCAACCCGCATTATTAAAAGAATTTAAAACCTATCAACATGTTTACCCCCAATATTATGATTTTTGGGTTGCAATGGCCGATGGTACTGAAGATGTCCGGTCGTTATCCAAAAAAAATGGACAGCTTGTTCCAAAAGAAATCAGAAACCAGTTTAACAGAATCATGCAATCAAATGATTCTGATATAATGCTCAAATTTTGCTCAATTCCCCATCCCTTAAAAAAAGACCTCAAAAAAACAACACTCATTATAGGTAAAAAACTTTTACTGGATAACAGCTTTCAATATAACGCCAAAAAAGATTCTGATGTAAAAGGTTACCTCATGATTGCAATGGATTTGTCATTTATAGACAATCAAATGAACACGCAACGAATTGGGCAGAATGGACACTTAATGATCACTGATTCAAAAATGAATATCTTATTTTTCCCGGAAATATTTTCAACAGTAGAACCACTACCCCTTGAAATATTTACGCATACTGAAAAACAGAGTATGATGCCAGGTGTTTGGGCAAACATCACGTATTTTATTAAAAGAGAAAAGATAAATGATGAATTATATATCATAGGAATGATTCCAGCAAATGAATTGACCAAAGCCAGTCAAAGTATGGCATGGATAGTGGCATTGGTAACATTTGCTACAATTACATTAACTTTTGGAATAATGTTTTTAGTGATTCGCCTGATTATCATTAAACCAATTCATAAACTTAATCATGCGATTGATAGCGTTGGTGAAGGAAAATATAATGCTGAGATTGATATCACCTCAAGTGATGAAATTGGTTCTCTTGCAGCAGCATTTAATCATATGTTAGCAACAATTTGTGAACGCGATAAAAAATTGGCTGAATCAGCTTTTGAAGCCAGAGAAGCACGTGTTGAAGCAGAATCTGCTAATATTGCCAAAAGCGAATTCCTTGCCAATATGAGCCATGAACTCAGAACCCCTTTGAATCATATTATAGGTTTTACTGATCTTATATTAAACAGGTCTTTTGGAGAACTGAATGAAACTCAAACAGATTATTTAACAGATGTTCTTGATAGCAGTCATCATTTGTTATCACTTATCAATGATATTCTTGATTTATCCCGAGTAGAATCAGGGAAATTAACCCTTGAAAAAAACATTATTTCGTTTCCAAAACTGATTGAAAGCAGCTTGAAAATCATTCGAGAAAAAGTCAGAAAACGCAATATTCAATTAACGTTTTCAGTAGAGAACATCGTTGACGAGTCCATTGGGGATCATCGAAAATATAAACAAATTATTTATAACCTTCTGGCAAATGCTGTCAAATTTACACCTGGTGGTGGAAGAATTCACCTGACTGCTGAAAAAATAGCATCCAACATATTAAAAAAAGAATTCAAATATCATATACAGTTCAAAGATTTTGATTTTGCATTTCTAAAATACTGGGTCTTAATTTCTATATCAGACACCGGTATCGGTATTCCTCCGGTTGATCTGGAAAGAATATTCGAACCTTTTGAGCAGGGAGATGGCTCATTAAATCGTCAGTATGAAGGTACTGGATTGGGATTGTCGTTATCCAGAAAGCTGGTCAATCTGTGTGGCGGTCGCATATGGGCAGAAAGTAGTGGGCAGAATGAAGGGAGTACTTTTCGATTTATTCTTCCTGAAAGTTTGCCTTAAAATACTCGAAAAATAAACGTAGAGACGTAGCATGCTACGTCTCTAAACATACTTACAACGTAAAAAATATCGTTAACCATACATACATTCCGAAAAAATGTGTCCTTTCGGTAATCGTGCTTGACTGATTGATTTATGAATTATTCCCAATCCCGCTTGCTAACGCGCGCGGCTCTGATTCGTTAACGCGCGGCTCTGATTTATTAGCTTGCCTGGTATCAGAGCC
>Ga0272440_1003505_pt1 | contig 11703 bp, 5 predicted proteins | sample SSMMMBAug17_FD_192440 | JGI IMG/M metagenome (GOLD analysis project Ga0272440, IMG submission 192440) | Marine sediment archaeal communities from Little Sippewissett salt marsh, Falmouth, MA, United States - SSM-MMB-Aug17 | ecosystem: Environmental > Aquatic > Marine > Wetlands > Sediment ... | reverse complement strand
TACATTGTTTTTTAGATATCGGTTCGTTTTTGGTTTTAGTCCGGAGGGCGAACATAAGGTTCGCCCCTACATTGGTTTCGGACATTGGTTGGGTTTCGGTTTTTGCTTGAGGCAACATTTTCCCCTAGCTTTTACATACGCCCATTCCTTAACTGCTCATTCAATTATTGAACCAGGAATACACATGGTAAAGAAAAATGCTCCCTTTTTTCTAGCGAAGAGAGATAGTCTACCGACATAATTTACATTCAAAACTCAATCCGGAAGTATTCAAAGGGATGGAAATCAGGTCAATAAGTATTCAATTTCACGCACAGCAATTTTAGCGGCATGTTCCCATGTCCAGTTTTCATGTACGCACTTTGCCGCATCTAAACCTTTTTGTCTGGCTTCTTCCTGGTTTTCATAAATGTATCGGAGATAATAACGAAACTGATCCATATCCGGTCGGGCCCATTGACCATAATAGCCATCTTTGGATGCAAAAAATGGGATGTTAATGTCTTCAAATTCATAGTCCAGCAGATAGGCCATTTCTTTGGTTAAATACTCTGTTTGTCCGCTATAGTTTGTTACAATTGTTGGCAGGCCGCATGCCAACGCTTCAATAATGGGAAGTCCCCAGCCTTCAGCCCGACTCGGAAAAAGAAAGGCATCACAGCTCGCATAGAGCTGTGCCACTGATTGATGTTCTTTTACAGGATTAATCAGCAATATTTTTTCAGGGCATTTTAATTTTAGGCTTCCCAGCTTTTCTCGAATATCAAAGCCTTTTTCAAAAGGATTGTGACACGATAAAATAAGAACCACATCTTTTGTGTTTTTAAATTCTTCATCAAAAGCGCGAATCATGTATGGCGTGCATTTTCGTTCTTCATACTTACCCACATTGAGAAACTTGAACCCTTTAATTTTATCGCTTCCAGGTAAGGGCGTTACATTGGGATGAAAAATGGTTGGGTCGATGCCTTCAGGCACAACCCTTATCTTATCAGAATTAAAGCCATGATTCACAATGACTTGTTTACAAAAAGACGATGGTGTCCATAACTGATCGGGAATTTGCATGGGTTCAAGCCAATCATCGGGAAGTTTTGTGGATTCCCATACTGTGTAGCCAATTCGGATTCCAGGGCAAGGCGCTAACACGTTCAATTTATTCCCATAAGTTATCGCAATGTTCAAAATGGGATCATTGCAGGTGTTTAGTGCTTTATCTGTTTCAACCCGCGTCAGTTCAGGCCTTTGAAGATCAGTTTGCACAAATGGGACGAACTTTTTCAGTTGGGCAAAAAAATTACTGGTATGAATATTATATCCTGTGTGACCATGAAAATAGCCAATGCCATGAATCAGATATTTTGGAGCTTTTGTTTGGCTGTTTGAATCCTGCGCAAAAGATTTTTGAGATATTTCAAACTCATGTTTTTGATCAATTGATAAGGCATCACCTTTATCACAAAATACTGCCGCAATTTCTTTTAATAACTGTTCAATAACCGGTCCCCATTTTTTTGATTCCCCCTGACGCAATAGTTTCATATCTGGATACCAGGGAGTTGATGTGCTATCAAGCATCCAACGCCAGTCAGGCGCATAAGGCAGCAATAAATAAACAGGCTTGCCCAATGCACCTGCCAGATGCGCAGGGGCGGTATCTACTGAAATCACTGCATCCATACACATCATGGCAGCGGCTGTATCGTAAAAATCTTGAATATGGTCGCTCAAATCAGTTACAAAGTCATTTTTTGTGGTATTTTTTTGAAAACAATAAAACCGAATGCCACTGATTTTAAACAGAGGGGACAATGTTTCTAATGAAATAGAACGATTTTTATCATTTGGATGCCTGGGGTCACCTTCCCAAATAAGTCCAATATTAACATGATCATCCGATTGATCAATAATGGTTGAAAAGTTTTCAACATCTTGTTTCGCAATATTGAAATATGGCACTTTTGATGGAATATTATTTTCGTGTGTACCGGTTAAATGCGGAAGCGACAACAAATGAACCTGATAATCAAATTCATTTTCCTGGGCATTGGAAACCGCACGATCAACGCCATCAGCCTTTTCCAAAAGTCGGGTTAAATTGGGAAATGTGCCAACAACTGTTGTTGCGCCGCGTTCTTTTAACAAAGGTGCGTATCTTACAAACTGAATAATATCGCCAAACCCCTGTTCAGAGTAAAGTAGAATTGTTTTATTTTCAAGAGGTTCACCTTTCCAGACATCAATGTTATGCCTGGGGGCGTCCAAAAATTTTTGACATTTAAGTCGCCACTGGTATTCTTTAAAACCTTCAGTCAAATTACCCTTGAGCAATAACGCATGGCCCAAATTTTTATGTGTGGATGCACTCTCTGGATTAATATCTAAAGATTGACGATACCAATCAATGGCTGAATCTATCTGATTCCTTTTTTCACAAATGACGCCCATATTGCTATAAGCGATTGCATAGCGTGGATTGATTTTTATGGATAGCTGATACCAGAATTCCGCCAGATCCAACATGTCTTTTGTGAAAAAAATATCACCATTTTTAGCAGCTTCAATACAAAGTGACTGCACGATATTATTGACAACGAATGCCCAATCGTTAATATCATTCTGGCGAAAAATGCTCATCGTTGGATACCAGGGAGAGTCTTTTCGGTCGAACATCCATCGCCAGTCTGGTGAAACAGGTATCATTAACCAGACAGGTTTTCCCATAGCGCCTGCCAGATGTGCGGTTGACGTATCCACAGATATCACCAAATCCATTTGATCTATTGCCGCAGCCGAGTCTGCAAAATCATTGATATGCGGATTCAAATCAATGATTGGCCAATGTGCATCCGACTCAGTTAAAGCCCGCTCACCAATTTGCAAGCTAAAAAATGCGATTTCTTTTGTATGAGAAAGATCCAGCAGGGGCTTTAAAGTTTCAAGCGGCATGGATCGGAGGTGATCTTCTGGATGCTTTTTCGAGCCTGCCCATGAGATGCCTATTTTTAATTTTGCTGGATTATCCCGCACAATTGAAATCCACTCGCCAACAGTATCAGGCGGATAAATGTATGGAATGTTTGTAGGGATAGAATCCATATCTGTTTCAAATATGGCAGGTAAACTAAGCAGCGGGATTTGATATGCGAAATTACGAATCGGTTCTTTATCAAAAACCCGGTCAATACCAATCACTTTTGATATCAGCCGAATCATATTGGGGAATGTTCCAAAAGCCACTGTGCCGCCCAAAGCTTTTACCATCGGGGCATACCGAATAAATTGAATGATATCCCCAAACCCTTGTTCAGTGCAGAGAAACAACGTTTTACCTGGAAATCTTTCGCCTTTCCACATTGGAAGATCTTTAAATATACGACTTTTATAATCTGCACATTTAAAACGCCATTCATAGCGTTTAAAGCCTTCTTTTAGTTGTCCTTTCAACAAATATGCATGCGCTAGATTTCGATAGGTTTCTGGTTTGTTGGGATTAATAGCGATAGCTTTATTGTAGCAATTTATCGCTTCATCTAATGCTGCGCGTTTTTCGTTTAACGTACCTATTTCATCATAAAGAACAGAAGCATCAGAAGGATTGATTTCAAGGGCTTTTTGAAAATATGTCATGGCCAGATCATATTGACCCAATCGACGATTTACAATGCCAAGCATTCGATAAATCGAGGCATTATCTGGTGCGAGCCTGTTCGCAGTTTCAAATTTTTGAAGAGCTTTATCCAGCAAATTTTTATTCAGGTATACCAGGCCTAAATTGGAATGAACGAACTCTGAGTCTGGCGCAATATGCAATAATCGTTTATAAATATGAATACTATCATCCAATCGCTTCTGATTGAACAGGTTTATGGCAGTTTTATTGGATATTGAAACAAAATCAAATGAATGGGGATTGTGAATAACATCAATCAATGTCTTTTCAATTTTTTGCATGACACCATAAAAATTACCAGGTTCTGACTGACGAAACAAACGAATACTCGGATACCAGGGGGAATCATTTCGATCACGCATCCATCGCCAATCAGGCGTAAAAGGAATCATAATCCATGTGGGTTTTCCCATAGCGCCTGCCAGATGGGCTGTGGCGGTATCAACCGATATGATCAAATCCATATGAAAAATGGCCGTGGCAGTATCTGAAAAATCATGGATCAAATTGCTTAAATCAACAACTGGCATTTGTCTGCTTTGCTTGAGATCATCACATGCAGGGCCTTTCTGAATACCAAACAAAACAACGCCCTTGATTTGTGTCAAAGAATAAAATAACGATAATGGGCACGACCGATTCTGGTTTTCTTGATGAACAGGGCTTCCCGACCATGATATGCCGATCCGAAAACCATCCATCATTTCAATGGTCTGAACGAGTATGGATTTTTCATTTTCAGGTCGAAATAAATAAGGCATGCTGCAAGGTATTGTTTCGAGTGTCGTCTCAAATACATGGGGCAGACTGGCAATGGCAATATGATAATCCACCTGCGGTGATGACGATTCACCATGAATAACTATTTTATCTATATAGGGCAATCCGCTGAGCAGTGGCGCTAAAAATTTGTGTGTTTCAAGAATGACCACGCCACCTCTGTTTTTAACTTCTGGTAAATACCGCATGAATTGAATAGAATCACCATAGCCCTGTTCTGGATAAACAAGCAATTTTTTATTGATAAATGATCGGCCATCCCAGGGGATTGACTGAAAAGTTCTTGGTTCAGCATCTTCCTTTTTAAATCGCCATTCATATTCTAAAAAACCTTGTTTGTAATTACCATTCAAAAGAAGTGTCATTGCCAGATTACTGTGCGCATCAATATAATCAGGCTTCATTGCAATGGCTTTTTCATACCATTGAATGGATTCATCCAATCTGCCCATTTTTTCCAGAGTGAATCCCATATTAAGGAGTGCAATTGGATAGTCTGGTTTTATTTCCAGCGCTTTGTGATATGCGGCAATGGCACGATCCATTTGGTTAAGACGATGCAAAGTCAGGCCTAAATTGCTGTATGCCTCGGGAAGTTTGGGATGAATAGATATAGATTTTTCAAAGTATTGGACTGCTTTTTGCCATTGACTTTTTTCATAATAGATTCGTCCAATATTGCAAAAGGCTTGCGCATGTAGTGGATCAAGCTGAACTGCTTTTTCAAAGCAGTTCAGGGCATTTTCAATCTGTCTTTTACGCAGCCATTGAATGCCTTCTTCATTGAGTTGATCTGCATGATCGTTTGGTGCGTTATTCATGAGGTAACTATCTCTTTGTTTTGTTGGGATTCAAAAAAAATGTTCGTGTTTTTTTTTGCTAGATATAAACTTGCATTCAATTTCATGTACTCAACTTCTGTTTCAAAAGATTGAATTTTCAATCTATGCTGCATTTGTTTTTCTGCCATTGCAAATATTCGTTCTGCAAAAGAAGCATTTATATATTTTCGGCGCTTTTTTCTTTTACCTTTAGTATGTGTAGCGCCACGTCATTTATTCAAGTCAATTGCTTATTCCCATTTCCCAAAAGGGATGCCCTTGACAAAAAAGACTTTAAAATATATCAAATAAAACTAAAAATAGAAAAATAGTTTACTCAAAGAAAGCGTTCTTATTGTGAAAAAAACAAATAAAAACAAAAAATCCATACACCTGATTACGCCATACTATCGAGAGCATCGCCTGCTCATTTTCCTGGGATTGACCACTCTGATTATTGTCGATTTTTTACAACTGTTTATTCCGAGAATTATCAAATGGGCAGTTGATGATTTAACTTCTTTTTCCATTGATCATCATCAATTACTATTTTATGGACTATATATCGCTTCTATTGGTGTACTGATTGCTGTTTTAAGATATATCTGGCGATTCTGCTTGTTGGGAACATCCAGACGCATTGAGGAAGGCCTCCGCAATCAGCTTTTCAGCCATATTCAAAAGCTATCGGCATCATATTTTATGCAGATGAAAACAGGTGATCTGATGGCACATGCGACAAATGATATCGGCCATATCCGCATGGCCTGTGGAATGGGATTGGTGGCGCTGACTGATACTGTTGTTTTGGGCACTGCGGCCATTGGTTTTATGATGCTTATCAATATTAAATTGACCTTACTTGCATTGATCCCCATGCCGATGATTATTATTTCATCCAAATATTTCGGGCGAAAACTGCATAAATACTACCAGGCAGTCCAGGCATCGTTTGCCGATATGACAGAAATAATCAGAGAACGATTTGCAGGTATTCGAATCATCAAAGCCTATCATAAAGAACAAAATGAAATAGAACGTATTTCCAATATATCACAGGCATATGTTAAGAATAATATCAAACTGGCCACAATAACATCCGCTTTTTTTCCTATGGTTCTTCTTTTTTCAAATTTCAGCCTGGTAATTATCATTGGCATGGGCGGGCGATTGACAATTATCAGTTCAATTACTGCGGGTGATTTTGTCGCATTTATTAATTACCTGGCGCTTTTAACCTGGCCGATGATGGCTTTGGGATGGCTGACCAATCTTATCCAACGCGGGGCAGCATCACTCGATAGAATCAACAGGATTCTTGAAACACATCCAGATATTTCTGACCCGCAAAGTTCTTTCTCTCTACCAGGCTGTAAAGGAGATATTTGTTTTCAAAATGTTTGTTTTTCTTATCCATCTTTATCAAAGCCAGTGTTATCAGATATCAATTTTCATATTGAAGCAGGCATGACAGCAGGCATTATGGGGCCGCCGGGTTCTGGCAAAACAAGCCTGTTAAACCTTTTGCCCAGACTTTATGATATTCAAAAAGGCCAGATTCTTTTTGATGGTATCAATATCAAAAATATTTGCTTAAATGATTTAAGAGGTCAGATTGCTTTTGTGCCCCAAGAACCTTTTTTATTTGCTGGCACCATTTGGGATAATATTTGTTTTGGTCGTCACACCAGCGAACAGAAAATACGCAATGCTGTTCAATCAGCCGCTTTACTTTCTACAATCGAATCTTTTCCTGATGGATTCAAAACAATTGTCGGTGAAAAAGGGGTAATACTTTCTGGCGGCCAAAAACAGCGAATTGGTATTGCAAGGGCATTGTTGTCTGATGCCCCTGTCTTGATTCTGGATGATCCTGTCAGCCAGGTGGATGCTGAAACCAGCAGTATGCTGATTGAATCGTTTCAACGATTGAAAGGACAGAAAACAATTATTATTGTATCGCATCGAATCTCAGCAATTCGTTTTGCTGATCAGATTATTGTTTTAGCAGCAGGAAGTATTGTCGCATCCGGCACGCATGATGCGTTGATAAATCCTGTGCCACCAGAAAATGACTATTATGCACAAACATTTCGTCTTCAAGAAATAGAGGAAAAGTATCATGCGCTATGATTATGGATATTCTGAGGAAAATCAACTGGATAAACACTACGATTTTAAGCTGATACGTCGCCTTGTACCATATGCTGCGCCGCATCGGTATTTATTTTTGTTCATTACTGTATTGATCGTTGGAATAACAGTGATAGATCTTTCTATTCCTTATATGACCAAAATTGCTGTGGATCGCTATATTGTGCCACAAGACAATCTTGACACCCATCGCAAGACGCCCAAAAAAAATTTAATTGTGAATATGGCAGATCCCTTATTGCGAGATATTGTCAAGCGATATCCTGAATATTTTAAACGAAATAATCAAAGTGCCTGGATTGCGTATGAAGATTTAAAATATTTGAAAACCAACGATTTGAAAATTCTTCGAATCAATGATTTAAAAGGCATTATGATTATATCGCTTCTTCTTTTTGGGCTTGTGATTGGAAACTATCTATTGAATTTTGTTCATGGAATTATCCTTGAAAGAACAAATCAGAAAATCATGCACGATATCAGGATCAATATTTTCTCTCATATCCAAAGCCTGAAGCTTGATTATTATACGAAAAATCCGGTGGGAAGATTGGTTACACGTGTTACAAATGATGTTCAAAACATGTACGAAGTATTTAATTCTCTTGTGGCATTTGTTTTTAAAGATATCATGTTATTATGCGGGATTATTCTGGTACTTCTTTCAATTCATGTTAAACTGGCCTTGCTTACGTTTATGGTATTGCCGCTCGTACTATTGGCATCAACTGTATTCTCGAGTAAAGCCAGGGATGCGTATCGAATGATGCGCATTAAAATTGCCGAAATCAACACGCGTTTTTCAGAAACGATCAATGGTATGCAAGTAATTCAAATGTACAGGATGGAATATGACAATGAAAAACACTTTCAAAAATTAAATCATGAAAATTATCTTGCAGATTTAAAACAAATAAAAGTCTTTGCGCTTTTTATGCCTGTGATAGAATCGTTGGGAATAATCGCCATTGCCATTGTGATTTATTATGGCGGAAACAATTTGTTAAAAAATTCGATTTCTTTGGGCGCTCTTGTTGCTTATATTTCGTATATGAAAATGTTTTTTAAGCCTATTCGTGATATGGCAGAAAAGTACAATATTCTCCAAAATGCAATGGCATCAGCAGAAAGAATTTTTTCCATTTTAGATACAACATCCAATGATATAGAGCATCAAGATCTTCCAGATACAAAAGATCCCATTCCAGTCATAAAAAAGATTGTTTTTCAAAATGTTTCTCTGGCTTATGTTTCTGAAGCATTGGTTTTAAAAGATATTTCTTTGACCATCACTGCCGGGAAATCTATCGCGCTGGTGGGTTCAACTGGTGCAGGAAAAACATCGCTGGTCAATATGGTCGTGCGATTCTATGACCCCACAAAAGGGAAGATTCTAATCAATCACCTGGATTTAAAGCATATTGCGCCTTATTGGATTCGATCCAAAACAGCATTGGTGACGCAAGATCCTTTTCTTTTTTCAGGAACGATTCGAGACAATATTGAAGTCGGAAACAAAAATATTTCAGAAGAACAGCTTAAGAATATTATTGCACTTTCGAGATGTCAATCAATCGTTTCGCGGCTGCCTGATGGTGTAGATACCGACATTTCTGAAGGTGGGAAAGCCTTATCCAGTGGACAGCGCCAGCTTGTTTCCATTGCTCGTGCATTTGCAAGTCAGCCGGATATTATCATTTTAGATGAAGCAACATCTTATATAGACTCAGAGACAGAACAAAACATCCAGGCAGCCCTTAAAGATCTGATGAAAGGCCGAACAGCAATTATTATTGCACATCGACTGTCAACAGCACGTATGGCTGATATAATTTTTGTGATGCACCGCGGTAGAATCGTTGAAAGCGGCAAGCACGCAGGTTTAATGAATCAGAAAGGCTTTTATTATAATTTGAATCAAGCCTGTTAGAGCTTTCGATTATTTCTAAGGAATGCTCTGAAAATAACATGCTCATTTATCTTGAACGTACAAAAAAATAAGGTCGTGTAGAGACGTAGCATGCTACGTCTCTACAGTACAATTACCTCAAAACGAACAATATCAATAATAAGGAAGTTATTTTCAGAACATTCCTAAGGAAATCTCTGAAAATAAGTTCCTCATTTAATAATTGTTTATTTTGTTTTTGAACCAGGATTACACTGAAGAAGATGAATAAGATGAATTAAAAATGTTTTATTTCATCTTCTTCAGTGTAATCCTGGTTCAAAAACAAAATGAAAAGTTTGGTACGCATATGCTTGATTTTAAATTGTTGAACAGTCAAGCATTTTTAAATGGGGAACTTATTTTCCGAGCATTCCTAAGCGATCATAAATTTTTGGACATATTGTATCCGAGATAACATATTGTAATTTATTGAAATAATAACAGACACCTATGGATTTACAAAAAGGCCAAAGATAGCATGAAATCAAATATATCCCCATTTGTAAAGAATGTACGATCTCGGCGAACCTAAAAACAGCGAAACGATAAGCCCACGCTGAATGGAAAAAGGACGCTAAAGTTTTTTCTTGATCTTCGCCCAAGTATCCCTGAGTGTAACAGTTCGATTCACAATCAGGTTATTTTCTGTAGAATCCTTATCCACACAGAAATATCCCAGACGTTCAAACTGAAATCTGTCTCCTTTTTTTGCATCTTTCATGGCAGGTTCCAGTTTTGCGTTGGTCAGGATTTCACATGAGTTTGCATTAATACAGTCTGCAAGCGTTTTACAGGAATCATCTTCTCCAGGACGTTCCACTGTAAATAATTGTTCATACAGTCGCACGTCAGCATCAATTGCATGCGCGCAAGAAACCCAATGAATTGTACCTTTAACTTTTCGACCATCAGGCGATGAACCTCCGCGTGTTTCCGGGTCATACGTACAATGGATTTCCTGAATCGCCTGTGTATTTGGATCTTTGATAACATCAACACAAGTAATATAGTAGCCATACCTTAAACGAACTTCTTTTCCAGGGGCCAGTCGAAAATATTTTTTGGGGGGATCTTCGCAAAAATCATCTGTTTCAATATATAATTCTTTTGAAAATGGGATAAGTCGTGTCCCCATTGTGGCATCTTCAGGATTATTGATAGCTTCCATCTGTTCCACCTGATCTTCAGGATAATTAACAATCACCACTTTTAATGGTCGAATGACTGCCAGATATCTTGGCGCAACTTTATTCAAATGTTCTCGGATACAATATTCAAGCAGTGCAATATCAACCACACTGTCTCTTCTGGCAACACCAATACGTTCGCAAAACTGACGAATGGATTCTGGTGTATAGCCGCGTCGTCTGAGCCCAGAAATTGTTGGCATGCGAGGATCATCCCAGCCCGAAACATGCTTTTCAGTGACAAGTTGAATGAGTTTTCGTTTGCTAAGCACTGTGTATGTCAGATTGAGACGCGCAAACTCAATTTGTTGCGGATGAGATGGCACATCCAGTTGATCCAGAATCCAGTGGTACAGCTCTCGATTGTTTTCAAATTCCAGCGTACAGATAGAATGCGTAATGCACTCCAGCGCGTCTGAAATACAATGGGCAAAATCATACATGGGATAAATATGCCATTGATCGCCTGTCCGATGATGCCTGATCTTTCGGATACGATACAGCGTGGGATCGCGCATGACAATATTGGGTGCAGCCATATCAATTTTGGCGCGCAGAACATGTTCACCTTCCTCAAATTCGCCTTTACGCATTCGTTCAAGTAAATCCAGGTTCTCTTCAACAGATCGATTTCGATAGGGGCTGTCTTTGCCAGATTCTTTAAGGGTGCCGCGATACTGACGAATTTCATCCTGATTTAAACTGCAAACATATGCTTTGCCTGCCCGAACTAAATCACATGCAAAGTTATAGAGTTTTTCAAAATAGTCTGATGCATAATAGAGTCGGTCATCCCAATCAAATCCAAGCCATTTAACATCTTCCTTGATAGAATTGACATACTCAAGGTTTTCCTTGCCAGGATTGGTATCATCAAAACGCAAATTACAAGTGCCTTTGTAGGCTTTTGCCAGACCAAAATTCAAACAAATGGATTTGGCATGACCAATATGCAAATAGCCATTTGGCTCGGGCGGAAAGCGTGTTGCAACCTTGCTATCATTTTTATTGGCTTGTATATCGGTTTCGATAATTGTTTTGATAAAGTTTGATGGTTCTGTCTCTATTGTTGGTTTATTTGGCATAATTAACTTTTCCTTATGTTTGGTTAAATAAAAAATTTACATATATAATTGA
>Ga0272440_1003504_pt1 | contig 11703 bp, 8 predicted proteins | sample SSMMMBAug17_FD_192440 | JGI IMG/M metagenome (GOLD analysis project Ga0272440, IMG submission 192440) | Marine sediment archaeal communities from Little Sippewissett salt marsh, Falmouth, MA, United States - SSM-MMB-Aug17 | ecosystem: Environmental > Aquatic > Marine > Wetlands > Sediment ... | reverse complement strand
AAAACAAAAATGAAAAGTTTGGTACGCATATGCTTGATTTTAAATTGTTGAACAGTCAAGCATTTTTAAATGGGGAACTTATTTTCCGAGCATTCCTTAAGATCATTCAGAACTGAAGTAAACAGACCCTGAATATTGTCCAAAAACATGTATTCACTGATTAAATAGAGGAAACCATGCCGAATTCTGGCACCATAAAAAAGCAATCTTCAAAAACAGGTCGATTGACTGTAAAAAAACTGGTTAAGTATTATGGAAAAAATCGAGCTGTAGATGATATCAGCTTTAGCATTGAACCAGGCATTTGTTTTGGATTACTTGGCCCCAATGGTGCCGGAAAAACCACCACAATTGAAATTATTGAAGGCATCACGCAACCGACATCAGGAGAAGTTCTCTACAATGGTGCGCCAAGAAATAAAGCATTTTGGGAACGAATTGGCGTTCAATTTCAATCGACAGAATTGTTTTCGTTTTTAACCGTTCGGGAATCCCTTCAAACCTTCATGCGCCTCTATCGGAACCAGATATCCCTGGATCAATTGATTCAGATTTGCTCTCTTGAAGATATCCAGCACCAGGACAATCGGAAAATATCAGGTGGCCAAAAACAGCGCCTCATGCTTGCCATTGCATTGGCGAACAATCCGGATTTGATCTTTCTCGATGAGCCAACCACAGGTCTCGATCCACAGTCTCGACGCCATTTGTGGGAAATTGTCGATGCCATCAAGCGAAAGGGCAAAACAATTGTATTAACAACGCATTATATGGAAGAAGCTCAGATTTTGTGTGATGAAATCATTATTGTGGATAAGGGTAAAATTATTGCGCAAGGAGCGCCTGAAGAATTAATCACCCGAAAATGTGCCGGACAAATTATTCGACTTCCCCAAGAAAACGTTACTAAGAAGATTCGTCAATTGTTGGATCAAAATCAATATACCTGGCATTTTGATGCGACGCAAAAGTATATTTTAATTCTAACACAGACAATCAATGCGTGTATTGAATTACTGCTTAACAATCAGGTCGATCTTTCACGATTAACCATTCGTCCCCACAATCTGGAAGATCTTTTTTTACAACTCACCGGAAAAGCGCTCCGGCATTAAGGAAAGATTATGTCTCGGTTTTGGTCAATTTTCATTGCCAGAAACAAAGAATACTATCGTGATCGGGCCAGTTTTGGATGGAATATCATGTTTCCACTCCTTATCATTGTCGGTTTTGCCCTGATATTTCAAAATGGCGGGCAACGCCCATATAAAGTGGCGATATTAACATCTGATACCATCCATCCTTCAATACAAAAGCAAGTATGTGCGCATGATTTATTCTCTTGTATTCCTTTTTCAGACAAAGATATGGCCTTAGATAAGTTGAATCACCATAAATTAGAAATGGTCATGGAAAATATTTCGCATCCCTATCAATACTGGATCAACATGTCTTCTCCCAAAGGCATTCTTTCCGAAAGTTTATTGACAAGGAATACCCTGGCCAAAGCAGAACTGAACCAACGATTAATCAAGAATACCATCGATTCCAAACCTGTATACTACATTGAATGGTTATTTCCTGGCATTATTGCAATGGGCATGATGTTCAGTTCATTATTTGGCATTGGTTTTTCAATCGTAAGATATCGACAAAATGGTGTGCTGAAACGATTGAAAGCCACCCCTTTAACATCATTTGAATATCTATGCGCTCAGATAACATCACGATTGTTAATGATTCTTATCACCAACATCATTCTATATATTGGATGTTCCTGGCTATTTGGATTTCAATGTAAAGGTTCTCTTTTTCATCTCCTTGTTTTTTTTACGATTGGAACAATATCTGTTATATCACTGGGGCTCATTGTTGCTGCGCGAACAAAAACTGAAGAACTGGCTCATGGCATGTTGAATATGATCACCTGGCCCATGATGTTTTTATCTGAAGTCTGGTTTTCCATAGAGGGAGCGCCACAATGGATTAAAAATTTCGCCCTGTGTTTGCCCTTATCTCATGTCACGCAAGGACTGAGAAAAATAATGAATGATGGGACCCATTTGCTCGATCTTTCTTGGGAGATTTTTTTCTTGTCCATGTTGACAGTTTTGTTTTTGTGTGTGGGATCTATTTTATTTAAATGGACGCAATAGGTACAAAAAAAGATTGATATTTACCAGCATTTCAAGCTATATTAATTCATTTAATATTAATGCGTTTGTCGTAGAATCAACAATAAATAAACGTCGGCAAACCAGTGCATCAACATGGAGGAAACTATGAAACAACCCTATACATTAACTGATCATATCATGGCAGTCGGACAGGGCCAAAAAGTTTTTGAAAATGCATTTCAGTCAGTGGCAAGAATGGTATTGGAAAATGATATCAAAAAAATAACTGTCAATGGTAAAACAACTTACGATTTTGGTATTTTTAGAACAGCACAAAAACAGGTCGTCGGCCTGTATGAAGAAATCAACAGCTTTGTTTCCTATGTCAAAGATGCTGCTGAAGGCGGTTCATCCAAAGAAATGGCGTATGTGCTGGTTGGCGAACCTGGAAATGGAAAAACGTTTTTTGTGGAATATCTTTGTACACAATATCGAAAATTTTTGTTTGATGATAAAAATCGTCGGTATAGCTTTAGATTTATTCATATGGATAAGTTGGGGGACTATGGCCGAATCAAAACGATAGAATCTCAAACATATGAAGATCCCATGATTCTTGCCATGAATCTGTTTGAAGACCCGGATCAATCGAAAGATTATTTGACCCAATTTGATTGTTTTTCCTCTGAAAAAATTAATAAGCTCTATGAAAATTATCGCCCCCTGGGAGCTTGTTCTAGTTATATCTGGAATAATATTCGGGAGTTTACTGGAGATGATCTGGATGCCATGCTCGGTTTTATAGAGGTTTTTCCTGTGCCATTATCGGAAAGTCTTGGCACTGTTACCGGTAAATACCCTGCCAAAGATAAGATCACATCTTCAGCTGTAGACCTGCTCGGTGAGGAATCCATTCAACGCCTGTTACATATTACCGATACGAACAATCCTTACCGGTTTGATCTCAGGCGCGGCGCATTGGCGCGTGTGGCCGGTGGGGGGATTCATTTTAGTGATGAAATATATAAAAATAAAAAAGATCTGGTGCAGGTTTATTTAGGCGTTATCCAAAACAGAACCATTGAAATCGATGGTTTCAAATGGCCCATTGATACCCTGATCATTGCCACAAGTAACAATTCGGAGTTTAACCGGTTTCTGTCTGAAAAGGAAGAAGCACCAATTGTGGATAGATGTCGCATCAGCTATATTTCTCACAATACCAATTATAAGCTTCAAGAAGACTTGACATCCTATGCCATTGGATCAGAGACCAAAACAACTTTCAATAATGAATTTCTTCATCAGGATCCAAACTTAAATTATGCGGCATCAATCGCAGTTGTACTAACTCGTTTGCCACATTCTGAAAAGTTAACCCCGATTGAAACAATGAAACTGGCTGCAGGAGAAGTCGCGGGTGAAAAGAGTATCAAAACTCTGGCTGAAGTTATTGACTCTCTCAACCAGGAAGCAGACATTACCAAACGATTTGGTCAAAAAGGTCTCGGCCAGCGAAATTTAGGACGTGCCATTCAATTGCTTGTTGAAAGCTCTGAAACAAATGAAGGTCAGTGCATGTTTGCCAATGATGTGTTCAAGGCCCTGGAGCGTGTGATTCTGGACTATGTACCTGATGCCAACGACCGAACCAAATATCTCGACGATATTAAAACCGCTAAAGGCCTTTACAGGGAACGTATCATGACAGAAATGTTCAATGCCTACATGGATGAACCCCTGGCCATTCGCAAAGATGTCATGAATTATGTGAATATGATCATTGGAATTGATGCAGAAAATTTGGGTCCGGATAAAATGTGGAAATATAAAGACCCACAAACTGGAGAACTAAAAGCATTAAAAATCGATGAGCGATATATCAAAAGCGTTGAAGAACGATTAGGCTTAAAAACACAGGAACAACGTGAATCCTTTCGCACAACAGTTCGAAAAATTTATGGACAAAAAATGTCTGTTGAGCCTGAATATGATTTTATGGATAATCTTGAATTGGTTAAAGCAATTACAGATGTTCGATTAAAGTCTGATATTGCTGGTGCGGGAAGTTTAATTGGAGCTTTGGCAAATCGGACCAATGAAGAAAACCAAAAGCTGTATGATCGCATGATTGATACCATGTTGACCAAACTGCATTATTGTAAAACCTGCGCACAAAAAACCATTGAATATTTTTGTACGCAGGAGGATGAACAATAAATCATTGTTAAGATAAACTTGTACAGGAAAAGAAAACCATGCCCAAACGAACTGATTTGGAAAAAATACTGATCATCGGTGCTGGCCCCATTATTATTGGTCAGGCCTGTGAATTTGATTATTCAGGAACACAGGCATGTAAAGCCCTTAAAGAAGAAGGCTATCATGTGGTTCTTGTTAATAGCAATCCCGCAACGATTATGACTGATCCGGATATGGCCCATGCCACATATGTCGAACCGGTAACCCCAGAAATCGTTTCCATGATTATTGAAAAAGAAAAACCCGACGCGATTCTTCCCACTTTAGGGGGGCAAACAGGATTGAATACAGCGATTGAAGTTTCGAAAAGAGGTGTACTTGATGCCTATAACGTTGAAATGATCGGTGCACGTGCTGATGTGATCCAAAAAGCTGAAGATCGTGATTTATTTCGTGAAGCCATGAAAAATATCAATTTGCGCATTCCCAAAAGCGGAATTGCAAAGAATATGAATCAAGTGAATGACATTGCGCATGAAATCGGGTTTCCAATTATCGTTCGACCCAGTTTTACGTTAGGGGGAACAGGCGGTGGTGTGGTTTATAATTTTGAAGAACTGGAAAAGCTGGCGCGTTATGGTATTGATGCTTCATTAATTCATGAAATCATGCTTGAAGAATCTATCTTGGGTTGGAAAGAATATGAACTGGAAGTCATGCGGGATATGAATGACAATGTGGTTATCGTATGTTCCATTGAAAATATGGACCCAATGGGTATTCACACTGGAGATAGTATAACAGTTGCTCCTGCTCAAACCTTGACAGATAAAGAATTTCAAGAAATGCGCAATGCCAGCATTGCGATCATGCGAGAAATTGGTGTGGAAACTGGCGGTTCTAATGTTCAGTTTGCGGTTCATCCAGATACAGGCGCACAGGTGGTTATTGAAATGAATCCGAGAGTATCGCGAAGCTCTGCCCTGGCATCAAAGGCAACCGGTTTTCCCATAGCAAAAATTGCAGCGAAACTGGCTGTGGGATACACATTAGATGAGATCCCCAATGATATCACACAAGAAACCCTTGCCTGTTTTGAACCTACTTTGGATTATTGTGTGGTTAAAATTCCACGATGGACGTTTGAAAAATTTCCTGAAACGCCAGATGAATTGACAACTTCAATGCGATCAGTGGGTGAAACAATGGCCATTGGTCGAACATTCAAGGAAGCGTTTCAAAAAGGAATGCGATCTTTAGAAATCGGTCGATTGGGTTTGGGAGCTGATGGCAAGGATATTGATCCAATTCCTTCCAGGAATGAAATTGAACAAAAACTATCGATTCCCAATTCTCAGCGCATTTTTTATCTTCGATACGCATTGAAACAGGGTTTTTCCATGGACGATATTTTTGAAATTACCCGGATCGATCGTTGGTTTATCTTTCAAATCAAACAGATCGTTGACATGGAAAAACAAATTCGGGAAAATCCATGTGATGCAAACATCATTGAAACTGCCAAGCAGTTTGGATTCTCAGACCATCAAATTGCCCATCTGATGGATGTTTCTCCTGAAAAAATTTCTCTCATACGAAAAGAAAAGTCCATTTATCCGGTATACAAACTTGTTGATACCTGTGCTGCAGAATTTCAAGCGGCAACACCCTACTATTATTCTACATATGAGGAAGAAAATGAAGCGCGAATCACCCAAATGAAAAAAGTGGTCATATTGGGGGGAGGGCCCAATCGGATTGGTCAGGGAATTGAATTTGATTATTGCTGTGTCCATGCATCATTTGCCCTTCGTGATGAAGGGATTGAAAGCATAATGGTGAATAGTAATCCTGAAACTGTCAGCACAGATTATGATACATCAGACAAATTATACTTTGAGCCACTGACATTTGAAGATGTCATGCATATTATTCAAACAGAAAAACCTGATGGTGTGATTGTTCAGTTTGGCGGTCAAACACCATTGAACCTGGCCACTGCGCTTCATAAAGCCAATGTCCCAATTTTGGGAACCCAACCGGAAAGCATTGATCGTGCAGAAGATCGGGAGTTATTTCAATCCATGCTCAATAAGCTGGGACTGGTTCAGCCTGATAATGGCACTGCCAAATCGGTTGAAGAAGCCATTGGTGTGGCAGAAAGAATTGGCTATCCGGTGGTTGTTCGACCATCATATGTTCTGGGCGGTCGTGCCATGAAAATTGTTTATAATCAATCTGAATTGGCAGACTTTACCCATCTTGGTATGATTGCATCGCCGGGACATCCTGTCCTAATCGACAGATTTGTTGAAAATGCGGTTGAATTGGATGTGGATGCCATATCTGATGGAGAAAATACAATTATTGGCGGCATTATGGAACATATTGAAGCGGCTGGGATTCATTCAGGAGATTCAGCGTGTGTTTTACCGCCAAGGAATATATCAGATAATACCTTGTCACAAGTGATACATGCCACAAAAGCGATGGCGAAAGAACTGAATGTTGTGGGATTGATGAATGTTCAATACGCAATTCAGGACGAACAGGTGTTTGTGCTAGAAGTGAACCCCCGGGCATCACGAACAATACCTTTTGTGAGCAAAGCCACAGGAGTGCCTTTAGCAAACATGGCAACAAAAGTGATGCTTGGCAAAAAACTGAGTGATCTTGGATTGACAAAAGAAGTTCATGTCGATCACTTTTCAGTAAAAGAAGTGGTGTTACCCTTTGATCGTTTTCCAGGTGTTGATACGCTCCTGGGACCAGAAATGAAATCAACTGGTGAAGTGATGGGTATTGATACCAACTTTGGCAGCGCATTTTTAAAAGCCCAGCTCGCTGCTGGACAAAACCTGCCCAAATCAGGTCATGTGTTTATCAGCGTCAAGGATCAAGACAAGTCATTAATTCTGCCAGTTGCCATACAATTTGTTCAAATGGGGTTTGATATATATGCCACACATGGCACAGCTCAGTTTTTGTCCCAAAACGACATGAAAGTTAAATCCATTAACAAAGTTTCTATGGGAAGTCCGCACGTTCTTGATGCCATTAAAAACAATGACATTCAACTGGTTATTAATACCGGTGAACCTGATTCAAAGACCATTCAAGATGGATATAAAATTCGAAGGACAACATTAAAATACCATGTACCATATGCAACAACAGTTTCTGGTGCGAAAGCAATCTGCACAGCAATTGGTGCCTCGATAAATAGAGAATTGCAGGTACATAGCTTACAGTCCTATTAAATGATTCATTCTGAATAAATAGGCCTTGATCAACATAAACTTCAATTATGACCTGTTTTAACTTCGGTTTACATAAAAAAACAGGTTAACCAATGATCTTATGAATAAATTAATAATAATTTTCGCGTATATTCTTATAGCGACATTCGCAAATGCAAAGCAACCCCATACAGTATTTGTGAGCATTTTGCCCCAGAAATATTTTGTAGAGCGCATTGCCGGAGATCGCGTTGAAGTCCAGGTCATGGTGTTGCCCGGAGAAAGCCCTGCAACCTATGAACCAACGCCCCGACAAATGGTAAAACTGACAAAAGCCAACCTTTATTTTTCAATTGACGTTCCTTTTGAAAAAAAATGGCTGCCAAAAATTAAGCAATTATATCCGACATTGACCATCATTAAAACCCATAAAGGGATAAACAAAAGAACCATGCATTCCCATAGACATCATCATTCCAATCATCATCACATGTCAGACCCTCATATCTGGCTTTCCCCTCCCCTTGCGATATTACAGGTACGTCATATCTTTACTGCTTTAAGAGAACAGTATCCGGAAAGCCAAAAGTATTTCACCCAAAATTATCATCAACTGGTCAATCGAATTGCCGCATTGGATACTGAACTACTTGAAATACTCTCTCATATTAAACACAAAGCGTTTATGGTGTTTCATCCTTCATGGGGATATTTTGCTGATGCTTATGGATTACATCAAATTCCTATTGAAATTGAAGGTAAAGATGCAACGCCTTCGCAACTGGCTTATTTGATTGACAGCGCGAAAAAAAACAATATCAACGTCATTTTTGCCCAACCTCAGTTTTCTATAAAAAGTGCACAATTGATTTCAAAATCAATTGATGGAAAATTAATTATCATTGATCCTTTAAGTGAGAGTTGGGAAAGCAATCTGAAAAATGTTGCCAAAAAAATGGTGAATCAATGAATAATGCCCCCATACTGATTGAATTGAAAGATGTCTTTTTTACATATCATCAAAGAACTGTATTAAAAAATGTCAATCTAACTGTTCGTCAAAATGACTATATCGCTATTATTGGCCCGAATGGTGGCGGAAAAACCACACTTCTAAAACTCATCCTCGGTTTGTTAAAGCCTGACAGCGGTTCAATTGTTGTACAGGGGAAAGCACCGCAGAAAGCATCTCATATAATAGGATATGTACCACAGGAAGTTTATAACAAACGCCATTTTCCAATTTCAGTCGTTGATATTGTTCAAATGGGCGCGTTTTCACCCAAAAAGCATCTGTTTCGATCTCGGAAAAAAAGCAAGCAAAAAGCGATTGAAATATTACATCGTCTCAATATGTCAGAATTTGTAAGAGCGCATATGCGATCTTTGTCAGGTGGTCAATGTCAACGTGTCTATATTGCAAGAGCATTGATGACAGATCCTGAAATTCTTTTACTGGATGAACCCACAACAGGTATAGATTCTAGAGGACAGGTTGAGTTTTATCATTTGTTAGAATCCTTAAACAAAACATTAACGATTGTGATGGTCAGCCATGATATGATGGCCATTTCCAGGCATGTAAAATCAATTGCATGCGTAAACAGAAGTGTTTATTATCATGAACAAACCGAAATTTCAGAGACCACGATTCAAAGCATGTATCCGGATGAAACAAGAGATGAATGCCCGATAGAACTTATTGCACATGGAATGCCGCATCGTGTTTTACAACATCATGAACATTGATCCTAAAATGGAAATTCACAATGATTGAAGCCTTACAATACGAATTTATGCAGCATGCTTTGATCGCTGGCTTGTTTGCCAGTGTGATATGTAGTATTATGGGATCTTTGGCAATTGTTAACCGAATTGTGTTTCTCTCAGGCGGGATCGCACATGCTGCCTATGGCGGAATTGGATTATCCATTTTTATGGGTTGGCCGCTTTTGGTCGGAACCATTGGTTTTTCAATTGCAACAGCCATTCTCATGGCTGTCATCGCATTGAATAATAAGGAACGATCTGATGCCATTATTGGTGTGATATGGGCAACTGGAATGGCCTGCGGTATTGTTTTTGTAGACATGACACCTGGTTATCAGGTTGATTTGATGAGTTATTTATTTGGCAGTATTCTTACAGTTCCTCAAACAGACTTGATTGTCATGGGGGGAATAACCTGTCTGATCTGTATTTTTATCAGTTTGTTTTATGATCAGTTACTGGCAATGTCTTATGATGAAGAGTTTGCAAAAGTTCGGGGTATTTATGTAAAAAGTCTCTATTTTTCAATGATTACCCTGCTGGCTGTGACAATTGTTCTTGTGATTCAGGTTGTGGGATTAATTCTTGTCATTGCATTATTAACAATTCCAGCCTACATGATGGAACAATATGCGAACTCACTTTTTCAAATGATGATTGGCGCCATTGTTTTGGGATGCTTATTTACAACTGTTGGACTGTTTGTCGCTTTTGAATTGAATGTTTCTGCAGGTGCATCAATCATACTGGTCGCAGGCATTGCTTTCTTTGTCAATATTGTTTTTTCAAAACAAGCTTGAATATCGCAAAAAAAGGAGAAAGAATGTTGGAATCTATTGCTCCGCATCATGAAGAACAACAAAAAATGCCCGATATTCAGGATGCACATGTGCTTGTGGTTGATGATGAGCCGATCAGCCTTGAAGTTGTAACACAGCAGTTAAAAATTCAACACATTACAGTGACAAAATCTGTGAATGGCAATGATGCACTTGAGAAAATTCGTAATGGATTGCAACCCGATCTTATTTTACTTGATGTTGTTATGCCTGGAAAAGATGGTATTGAGGTGTGTAAAGAACTTAGACAGCAATTCTCTTCAAATGAATTGCCGATTATCATGCTTACCGGACAGGATCAAGTATCTGATATTGTTAAAGGACTGGAATCCGGTGCAAATGACTATCTGACCAAACCTGTGTCCAACAATGAATTAATGGCACGTCTAAAAACACATTTTCACATTGCCAGCCTCAGTAAACGTCTCAAAAAAGCGAATGAACGTGTAGAAAAACAAAAACAAAAACTTGAAATTCGCAATCGTTTTATTAAAAAAACATTTGGCCGATATTTATCTGATGAAATTGTTGAAAGCATTTTGGACTCACCGCAAGGGTTGAAATTGGGGGGTGAGAAAAAAATTGTCACCATTTTGATGAGTGATCTTAGAGGTTTTACATCTATTGGAGAAAAACTTGAAGCAGAAGAAGTACTTTGGGTATTGAACAATTATTTACGAAAAATGACTGACATTATTTATAAATATCAGGGCACGATTGATGAAATTATTGGGGATGCTGTTCTGGTAATTTTTGGCGCTCCTTTTTCCAAACATGATGATGCCTGTCGTGCCATCGCCTGTGCACTTGAAATGCAACTTGCGATGAATGAAGTTAATTCAAGCAATCAACAGATGGGTTACCCTAAACTTGCCATGGGAATTGGCCTGAATACAGGAGAAGTCATTGTCGGAAATATTGGATCTGCAAGGCGTGCAAAATATGGTGTTATTGGCAGTAATGTCAATCTGGCATCACGCATTGAATCTTATACACTGGGTGGCCAAATACTAATTTCTGACAAAACATTAAATGCATGTCATCAAAAACTTCGTATCGATAAAGAAATTCAAGTGATGCCAAAAGGATTAAAAGAACCCATTACACTTTATGATATTGGCGGTATTGGCGGTGAAACAAGCATCTGTTTGCCATTAAAGCAAACACTCTCATTTCAAAGATTAATTGATGCCTGCCATATTCAGTTTTCGCAAATTTCGTGTAAGGATACGGGAAACGAAAATTGTGATGGTGAAATCATTGCTGTTGCAAATAAGAGTCATCTCATTTCATCACTTATTATTCCACCACCTCTATGTAATATTAAAATAAAAATTTATGGCAAAGATGGCCAAATCATTACCGATGAAATATATGCAAAAGTGGATGATGGATCTATTCCAATTCAGCCGGGAACCTTTGTTGCGCATATCACATATATGCCCTCAGATGTTGCCATCACAGGGTCGGACCAAAATTAATTTTTCAACCCTCTGATTTTCATGCAAAATCAAAAATAAACCTACGATTTTTAGC
>Ga0272440_1003503_pt1 | contig 11704 bp, 3 predicted proteins | sample SSMMMBAug17_FD_192440 | JGI IMG/M metagenome (GOLD analysis project Ga0272440, IMG submission 192440) | Marine sediment archaeal communities from Little Sippewissett salt marsh, Falmouth, MA, United States - SSM-MMB-Aug17 | ecosystem: Environmental > Aquatic > Marine > Wetlands > Sediment ... | reverse complement strand
ATTTTTTCATTTAAATATTACAAAAATAAGTTATCATGAAAATAGGATTGAATCAATAGACAATCTTTTGTTTTCAGATAATTATCATAAATGTCTTTACAGTAAGTGTGCTTTAAATTTGATTGTATTTAGCCAATAGTCTAAACAGAATGCAAAAAAATAAACAATAAGCTCAAAAAAGTTAGATAGTGTCTGAACGAAAAAGGGATTTTTTCGTCAAGAACAAGGAAGACAAAAAAAATAACCGGATGAATATATTTAATATTTTGAGGATTTTTTTTGTCTGACGCAGTTATTGGCGAAAAAGACCCTTTTTCGTTCAGACACTAGATAAGCTGAATTAATTTTTTCCAAATTTCAATCATTGGTTTCAGATCAAACCGCCTAAAGGCGGAACTACAAACTGGAAAATTTTCCAACTTTTTTGTGTTTCACCCGCTATAATTAAATATAAAATAAAAAAATTATTGAACACTTATGTATAGGCATATTTGATAAATAAAACATTTATCCAAACAAAAAATTCCAATACAAATGTTATTATAAAGTCTAAAGTATTAATATTATTTAATTAATTTTTTATCAAATTTATTGGTGCGATTATTGTTATATATTATCAAATATTAAATAATAAAAAACAAATAATATTAAATAATTCAATATATGGTATTGTATTATAATCCAAATGTTGATAAATAATTTAATAAATAACAATATCAGGAACATTATCATTATGCAAAAAATTAATCATTATTTATTTTTACTTACAGCCATTTATATTGCAATTTCATCAGCTTCTATTTATGGGGAAGTTGTTTTTGATGGAACAATGAATCCTGAAACTGCGGGACTTACATTATCTGGAAAGTATAAAATTTATGAATCTTATGGCAGGGTTTATGGTAATAATCTTTTTCATAGTTTTTTAGAATTTAATATTAATCCTGGTGAAATTGCTTCATTTACAGGTAATACTAATAATATTGAAAATATAATTGCAAGAGTTACCGGAAATAATAAATCCATTATAAATGGTATTCTTAGCTCCAGTTATAATAATGCAGATATTTACTTGTTAAATCCATCTGGTATTGAATTTGGTACAAATGCCAGACTTAATATTACTGGTTCTTTTTATGCCTTAACTTCTGATTATTTGAAAATGGAAGATGGTATTAAATTTAGTGTCAACTCTAAAGATCCAACATTGTCTATTGCAGCGCCATATGCATTTGGTTTTTTAGAAGAACCATCTGGCAATATTTCCCTTAAAGGAACCAGTTTTCCTCTCGATCTTTATGTAGATAAAGGAAAAATTATTTCATTAATAAGCAGTGATATCCTTATTGAACAAAGTTATGTAATGGCACCTGAAGGCAAGGTTGTTATAGCAAGTGTTAAAAATTCAGGTGAGCTTATTTTGACAGATAATGGATTTGAAAACATTGGATATATTGAATTTGGCCCAATTAATATAAAAAATGAATCTGAAATTGATGTAAGTGGTGATGGTTCTGGTAATGTTTTTATTTTAGGGGGAGAAACACATTTTTCAAATAGTGTTATTACAGCAACCAGTGAAGGAATTAAAAATGGAGGTAAAACTATTATTCAAGTTGATTCATTAACATTTGAAGACCGAGCTAGAATTATTAGTGATAATATATCGTATAATGACAATATAACAACAAATGAAACTTTTACAGGAGGGAGTGTTTCAATTTATTCCAATGGAGATATTTTTTTTAATACAATGAGTCAAATAGAAACAAGTGCAGTTGCTGCTGGTATTCCCAATCCAAATATCCAGGCAGGTTCTGTTGAAATACATGCAAAATCAATCAGCTTTTCGGATAATTCTTATATAAACAGCAGATCTGAAAACGCAGGAAAAAGCGGCAATATTAGTATATATTCAAAAAATGATGCAATATTTATTCAAAGTATGATTCTTTCTGATACTGAAGGTGGTGATGGTTCAACTATAATTATTGATGCAGATAATATTTCATTGATTGATGGTTCTGGGCTTGGAAGCCATACTGTAGGATATGGAAAAGGAGGCGATATTATTCTTAATGCAAGAAAATCGATTAGTTTGTCAGGAAATGATCAAATTAATGAACATTTTGCCAGCTCTATTACAAGTTATTCAAAATCGCCTTTTGGAAAAGCAGGTAATATAACTATTACTAGTAATTCTATTTCACTAAGAGATGGTGGACAAATTATTGCCAGCACATCAGATGCCGCACCCGGTGGAACTATTCATATTATCAATAATAATGAAATCAATATTACTGGAGTTAATCCATATGGTCCTACTAGTATAGGTTATAAAAGCGGTATTTTTTCAAGTTCCGATACAACTGGAAATGCCGGAAAAATAATAATAGAAACTAATGATCTGAATATAGATCAACAAGCTGCTATTTCATCATCTGCCAGTGGCTCAGGTAATGCTGGCAGTATAGATATAAAGACCAAAAGAAAATTATATATGGATGACTCAACAATAAGCTCAGAAAGTAAAGCTGAAGAAAATGGAGGTACCGCTGGAACTATTACTATATCCAGTCAGGATTCAATAAATTTGTTACAAAATAGTGCACTCACTACTGAAGCTGTTAATTCTGCAAAATGTGAAGGGGATGCATGCAATCAAAATGGTAAAATAATAACAAATGCAAAAAAAATATTATATCTCTTAGATAGTAAAATAACAACCAGTGTTGTAAATGGTGCAGATAATGCTGGAAATATAAACACAAACTCTAAATATCTTATAATGAATTCAAGTAAAATTATTGCTAATGCTTATAAAGGTAAAGGTGGAAATATATATATATATGCTGAAAAATTTATACAATCCCAAAATAGTATTGTCGATGCTTCATCAAATAAAGGAATTGACGGCCAGATTACAATTGAGTCAAACGATGTAACTGCTGACAGGGGCATTGCTTCAATACCTGAAAATCTACTAGATGTATCAAAATGGATAAAAAATTCATGTGATGCCAGAGGTAATGTAGAAATTAACAGGCTTATTGTTAAAGGTATGGATGCAGCACCAACATCCATAGACGATTTATGGCCGGCTCCTCCATTTGATATTGATCATATTATAGACTTAAATAATAGTTTTTCTGAACAAATAAATTTACCCCCCAAATATTCATTAGATCAGATTAAAAATTTATTTGATAAAGCTCGTGATTTTAATAAAATAGGACAATATAACAAATCAGCTAAAATAATTGATAATATCTTATCTATTTCAAAAGTAAAAAAATCCATTCAATTATATGTTTCCTCCTTAATATATCTTACTAAAACATTATGTTCTCTTGGTTATCATAAAAATGCACTTACTAAGTTTGAAAAAGCGATACCTTTTATTCAAAAAAGTAAAAATACTTATCTAAAAGCTATTTTTTATAACTGTTTAAGTGATTTATACCTTTCATTAAGGAAAATTGATAAAGCTAAAGATTGTATAAATACAGCTCTTAAACAATCTCGTTCATTAAATATACCAGTCATTTTAGCACATGTATTAAATAACTATGGGAATATATTGACAGTTGAAAAAAGATTTAATGGAGCTATAAAACAATATAACAAATGTCTTTCAATTATCAATGATGTTCCTGATACTAAACTGTTAAAATCTATTGTATTGCTTAATCTTGTTTTTGTTTTACATAAAAAAGCTGTTTATAATGATATATTGCCTGCACTTGAAAAAACATTAATTCAAGTTCAACAACTTGAGGATTGTAGTGATAAAGCTGCAATTTTTATTGCCCTTAGCATTAAAATACGTGAAATTCAAAATATGAATGATTCTCCAAGACACGATCTAACTATTACAGCAATACAGCTTTTAGAGAATGCTCTTTGGATTGGTGAAGATTTAAAGGATATTAGAATAATTTCACAAGCTAGTGGATACTTAGGAAAAATATATGAAGATGAAGGTGATTTTGTTCAAGCTTTTGAATATACAAGAAAGGCAATATTTGTTGTTCAACAAGGTAAGTTCAATGAAATTCTTTATTTATGGCAATGGCAATTAGGACGATTATTCAAAAAAACTGGTGATCATAACAACTCATATTTATCGTATGAAAATGCCATTAATACTCTTAATCCTATTCGTCAACAATTATTTTTTGGTATTCGCGGTTATGAAAATTTATTTGAAACAAAGGTAAGACCAATCTATTTAGGTATGGCAGATATATTTTTTGATCAAGCTGAAAATGAAAATAATATTGATGTACGCAATAATAAATTAAAACAAGCCAGGGATACTATGGAAAGTCTAAAACAGGCAGAAATTCAGGATTATTTTGATGATGAGTGTTTGATATCTTTTCCAAAAAATGCAAACATACTTGATAAAACTCCTTCAAATACAGCTGTTATTTATCCAATTCCATTTTTAAACCATTTAACTATTTTAATAAGCTTGCCTGATGGTATAAAAAAATTTAATATCCCGGTAAGCAGTAAAAAATTAGATGAAAAAGTTAGAGAATTTCGTTATCAATTAGAAGATTGGGATGAAGTCAATGATTGGAAAGAAACCTGGTATGGACGCTTAAATGAAGGCATTGAATCATCAGAAATTGTCGAAACTGCAAGACAAATATATGATTGGATTATTGATCCAATTGAACCTGAACTTACAGATCATAACATTGATACAATTTTGATGGTTCCTGATGGTTCTTTAAGATTAATACCTTTTTCTGCATTATACGATGGAACTTTTTTTTTAATAGAAAAATATGCTTTTGTAACTATACCAGCAATTAATCTTACTGATACACTTTGTATTAAAAAACAAGAAAATAAGGCTTTACTTGGTGGTCTTTCTGAAGGACGTCATGGTTATTTACCTCTTAATGGTGTAAAAAGAGAATTACAAACAATAAACTCTATTGTAGATGGAGAAATGCTAATTGATAAAGACTATACTTTAGAAAATCTTACAAAAAAATTTAAGCTTAGCAATTATTCAATAGTTCATATGGCAACTCATGGTGTATTTGGTGGATCACAAAATTCAACATATATATTAACCTATGATCGTAAATTAAAAATGAATCAATTAGAAAAATTAATAAGTCTGACAAAGTTTAATCAAAACAACATAGATTTATTGGTACTAAGTGCATGTCAAACTGCTCAAGGCAATGAACGTGCAGCTTTTGGACTTGCAGGTATTGCTTTAAAAGCTGGTGCCAGAAGTGCTATTGCTACATTATGGACAGTAGATGATCAGGCTGCATATAGAATATTAATCCATTTCTATGATCAGTTTAAATTTTATTCTCAAATGACTAAAGCAAAAGCTCTTCAATCAGCTATGAAACAAATGGTAGTTGATACACAATATTGCCATCCTTCTTACTGGGCACCTTTTTTGTTAATAGGTAATTGGTATTAAAATTATACAAAAGGAGGTCGTTATTATGAAAAATAGTTTTATAACAATTTTTTTTATTTTTTTATCATTTTTTTCAAATATTACTTATGCTGAAATACCCCACTTAGAAAAAGATGCTCTTATTGATTTATATGATAAAACAGGCGGTGACCGATGGATAGAAAGTGAAAAATGGAAAAAAGACCATGGGAATGAATGCTTATGGGAAGGTGTTATCTGCAATAATACTGGAACAAATGTTATTAAACTTGATCTTTCTTATAAAGGGGTTATCGGTGATATCCCTTCATCAATAGCTAATCTGTCATTTTTAGAAGCTCTTATTTTAAATGATAATAAAATTATATCACTTCCAGATGAAATTGAACAACTCCAAAATCTAAGACAAATAAATTTAAATCAAAACAAGTTAAATGCATTTCCTATAAAAATCGTAAATCTTGTCAATCTTTCCAGCCTTGATATAGGAATGAATATAATTGAATTTTTGCCAGTTGAAATAGAAAAATTGACGAACCTTATATATTTAAGGTTAAATGGTAATCTATTGAAAGAGATACCTCATTCTATTGGTAAACTAAATAAACTTGAAAAATTATATTTAGATGAAAATAAATTAGAATATTTGCCAGTTGAAATTGAATTTCTTAGTAAACTTAATGAACTTAAAATTAATAATAACATCTTAAAAGAATTGCCGCCTGGAATACGCAATTGTCAACTTTTAACTGAGCTTAATCTAGAATATAATCAGCTTGAACAATTACCCAAAGAGGTTGGAGATATAGTAAATCTTGTAACTTTAAAAGCAAATAACAATTTTTTAAATGAAATTCCAATTGAAATAAATAAATTAAAAAATTTAACTTATTTAAAATTAAGTCAAAATAAATTATCGTCAATACCATTTCAGATTGGAGAACTATCAAAATTAAAGTATCTTTATTTAGATTCAAATATTTTAACATCATTACCATCAAATATAGGAAATTTAATACAACTTGAGGAATTGATTATATCAACTAATAAACTTGAATCGTTGCCATCAGAAATCGGGCAGATGGCTAATTTGGAATTACTTATCATATCAACAAATCATCTAAATGCTCTACCTTCAGAAATAGGTATGCTAAAAAAACTAAAAAATCTTATATTAAATGATAATATCATTAACTCATTGCCTTCAGAAATTGGAAATCTTGAAAATCTAAACATTTTAAATTTAGAACAAAACAATTTAAACGAGCTGCCAGATGAAATTTCAAATTTAAAAAATCTTATTGTTCTTTTATTAAATGACAATGAATTAAAATCACTGCCTGAAGGAATAGGAAAGCTTAATAATCTTATTAATTTGGATTTGTCCATTAATAATTTGACTAATCTTCCTGATAGTTTTGCAGGACTGATTAAATGTCAATATCTAAATTTATATGATAACCTTTTAAATGAACTTCCTGATAATTTTTCAAATATGATTAATTTAAAAGAATTAAACTTAACTGACAATCATTTGAATTTTTTACCAGATGATTTTGGCGGGCTGCCCACTATAAAAAAGCTGACTATAAAAAATAATAGTATAGAATATCTGTCTGACAATTTTGGAAATTTAGAAACTCTTCAATATCTTGATTTATCACAAAATAATTTAGAAATTTTATCTGATGAATTTGGAAATCTTGAAAATCTTCAAGAATTAAATTTATCAAATAACAAATTAAAAGAGCTTCCTGAAGGTTTTATAAATTTGTATAACCTTCAAAAACTAACATTATCAGATAATAATTTACAATTTTTACCAAATGATTTTGGGAAGAAATTCTCGTATCTTAACCATCTTGATCTATCAAATAATCATATAAAAATACTAACAAATAATTTTAGCAAACTTTATAATTTAACTTTTTTGGACATATCAAACAATGAATTAGTTGAATTTTTTTCAGATTTAAAAGACCTTAACAGATTATATACTCTTAATCTATCTAACAATAATTTAAAACATTTGCCAAATACTCTTGGAGGTCTTAAAAATCTAAGGTCTTTAAATTTATCTAACATGAATAAAGAAAGTAATGGTACATTCATGAAATTTCCTGAAGAAATTTTAGAATTATCCAGATTGAATTCATTAGATTTGTCTAATAATCCTGATATGTCAGAAGAAATTCCTACTCTTTTCACAAACTTAACGAAATTATATGATGTTTATATACAAGGAACTCCACTTCATACATCGTCTCCAATTATGATTGATTTTGTTAATCAACGTACCCGATATACTACATTGATCTTAGATGAATTAAAAACAGTTCCTGATTCTGAATCACTAATTATTTTAGGAGTAACATCAGATAGTGATAAATCCGGCATTTTTAATTCTTCAGATTATATTGATATTAAGCTGATTTTCAATCGTCAAGTTACTCTTGTTGAAGGCGATTTAATATTAACTCTTGATACTGGATACACAACAACTATTTCACCTTTTGATTACTATACTAATACAGTCATTGGAAGATATAATGTTCATGATGGTGAAGTTTCCAATGATTTGAACTTGATTTCTCTTACTTCTAATGGAGGTATTGTAAAAGATGAATCTGGTCAAATAGCTGACTTATCATTACCTGAAGAAGCTAATTTATCTGATAATAGAACACTTGAAGTTGATGGAGATTCGCCCCAAATAGCAATAACTTATCCTTCAGATATTAGCTGCTATGATAATGTTGATAAAATAAAAGGAACAGTTACTGATTCTTCAGGAATTGCATATATGCAATTGTATGTTAGTGATGGAACAAAAACATCAAATAAGGTAAACCTTAATTGCGAAGAAGACTGGTTTATTGATACTTTAACTATTGATTGGAAAACTAAACCTGAACCTTTAACAAATACTGCCCAAGAACCAGAACAAATTACTTCAGCTGAAGAATCAATGCCAATAACCTCAGCATGGGAAGAAGGGCTTTCATATACAATTTATGTTGAAGCTGAAGATTATGCTGGTAATATTTCCTATAAAAATACTAACTTTACTTTTGGAACACAAAAATCAAGTATATCCTGTAACTTATCAGATATTCAATTAATTATAGGCGAGCCTCTTACAATTACAGGCAGTATATCACCTGCAGATAACCTGATAAATGCAGGAGTATCCATTGAGTTCATATCTGAATCAGGTTTTACTATATATAAAAGCACAAAAGCAACTATAGATGGTAGTTTTGAATATAGTACTGAATGTGAAGATATTAAACTTGCTGATATCTGGCATATTAAAACTAGATGGTCTGGAAATGAATGTCTTAGTGATGCTGAAAGTAAAACTGTTACTGTACAATATGAACGTTCAAACACAGAAATTGTACTTGATAGTACAATAGATGCAGTCAGGAAAGGAGATAAAATTACTATTTCTGGAAAATTAACTCCAGATATTGATTGTGGAGCTGATTTATATGGAATTAACGTGGTTTTAAATATTATTGAACATGAGAACACAAAATCTATAAATATTCCTATTAGTGATCAATTCGGACATTTCAAATTAAGAGATTATGATATATTTGAAAATACATCAAACCAGACATTATATGGAGAATGGCTTGTTTATGCTTTTTTCCCTCAAAACAGCACTTATAAGCAAAGCAGTTCAGATACAATGGCTTTAAATGTTCTGGAATCTGCAGGTTACGCTATAATCGTTCAGGGAAAAGTACATAATAATGAAGGTCTTGCTTCTCATCAAAAAACTGCTGATTTTGTTTATAACCAATTTATACAAAGAGGACTTCTTGATGATAATGAAGATGAGGATTTAAATGATATTAAATATTTTAGTTATGCAAAATCAGATTCATCATCATATTCATATGTAGATAATCAACCTTCAAAAGAGCTAATCAAAGAAGCTATAACTGTTTGGGCAAAGAAAAAAATGAATGAACATCCTGCAAACCTTTATATTGTATTTATAGATCATGGATTAGAAAATGAATTTTTAATAGATGAAGAAACAATTTATGCCTCTGAATTAGATCAATGGTTAGATACATTGCAGGATAATTTAATTGGCAGTGCAATGGATAAAGAAATTATAAATATATTAGGATTTTGTCATTCTGGTTCTTTTATTGACGAACTAAGTGGTTATAAGCGTATAATAATTGCAAGTGCTGCGGAAAATGAGTTTTCATATAAGGGTCCCCTGGATGATGACAATATTCGTGAAGGTGAATTTTTTGTATCAGAGTTTTTTAAAAAGATCGCAATAGGCGAAACAATCACTAAAAGCTTTGAAGAAGCAGTAATATTAACTGAAAAATTTACATCCAGTGTTTCAAATAAAAGTCCTAATGCTCCTTATTATGACAATTCTCCTCAACATCCGCTTATAGATGATAATGGTGATGGTTTAGGTACTAATTCAATTGACAGCACTTCAAGCGATGGTCTCTTAGCTAAGAATTTAGTAGTTGGTGTTAGCAGCTTAACTCATAATTCTACCGGTGATGTTTCGTTATTAGAAGTTTCAGATACTTTATTTTTAGACTCTGATGGCTCATTTCCAGATGAATGCTTTTGGGCAAAAGTAGATGATAACCAAAGCTTATTAAATCTGTGGATAGAAATAAAAACTCCATCATATAGCATAAATACTTCTATCACCGGACAGTCTGAACTGGATCTCCCAAAAATAGTTGAACATGGATATAATAGTTCATTAGAAAGGTATGAATGGACATGGGATGATATTGCTGTACACGTTGATTTTTCTGAGCCGGGAATATATCAAATATTTTATTTTGCAAAGGACAAAGATACCGGGAATGTATCAGAATTTATGGAATCTATTGTTTATAAAAATAAAGAGGGTAATTCACCTCCATTGACTTTTTCACTTCTTACTCCTGTTAATCAATTACAAGTTTCAACAAAAGGAGTTTTATTTGATTGTTTATACGATTCTGAACCAGACTGCTACACATTTTTATCATGGAATGAAACAACTGATCCTGATAATGATCAAATAAGCTATTCTCTTTTTTTATCAAAGAATGATATCAGTTTCAGTGATCCTGATAATTTATGCAAATATGAAAGACTTTTTAACAATTCAATGGAATTAGATATTCCAGATGATTGGGAAAAAAGTACTATTTACTGGAAAGTTCAGGCTATTGATTCATATGGGGCAATCCAGGAATCGTTGGTAAATGAATTTTCAACAGTTAGCTATTATAACCCGCCTACAGGTACACTTAAAGGATATGTATATAATTCTTTTAATAATGACTCAATTTATAGAGCAGAAGTTATTTTAGAAACTACCAGTATGCGTACATCAAGTAGAGGTTTTTATCATGGTGCAGTAAAACCCAGTACATATGATTTATATGTTATAGCAACTGGCTATGAAGACACTTACCTGAAATCAATTACTATACCAAGCGGAGAAACAGTTCAACAAGACATTCAAATGCAGCCTGTTAGAGTAATAGGTGATATAAATTATGACTTTGACATAACACTTATTGATTTAATAGCAGGACTTCAAATAATTGCAAATATAGAAAATAATGAAATTTCCGATTTAGGCTCAGACGTAAATAGTGATAATCAAATAGGCATTGCTGAGGTACTCTATATTATAAATAGTATAAGTGATTTTTGATAATTAATATAGCAATTTCTCAATGTCTTAGACTTAGGTGATCTCCGAAAATGAATTTACCAGGATCGAATTCTAACCTTGAGGGTAATGCTGATGAAATTAGAAATTTTATAGTGGACGCAGTGGACAAAGCTACCTTATTATAATTTTAATGTCCACTTTGTCCACTGAGTCCACCTTGTCCACTGAGTCCACTGCGTCCACTGCGTCCACAGAGTCCACTGCGTCCACTTTGTCCACTGCGTCCACTGAGTCCACTGCGTCCACTTTGTCCACTTTGTCCACTGCGTCCACTTTGTCCACTTTGTCCACTTTGTCCACTGCGTCCACTTTGTCCACTGCGTCCACTGCGTCCACTTTGTCCACTGCGTCCACTATAAAAAAATCTATTGACTAGGATACCTTTGCAAAGTAAATTTAAAAACACTGCCTTTACCAGAGTCGCTTTCAACCCATATTTTACCTCCATTGCCTTTAATAAAGTCTTTACACAACAAAAGACCTAACCCTGTTCCTTTTTCCCCATTAGTGCCTGTTTTTTGTAGCTTTTGATC
>Ga0272440_1003502_pt1 | contig 11711 bp, 8 predicted proteins | sample SSMMMBAug17_FD_192440 | JGI IMG/M metagenome (GOLD analysis project Ga0272440, IMG submission 192440) | Marine sediment archaeal communities from Little Sippewissett salt marsh, Falmouth, MA, United States - SSM-MMB-Aug17 | ecosystem: Environmental > Aquatic > Marine > Wetlands > Sediment ... | reverse complement strand
CACAAAAAAAATGAAAGCGCCTATTGATGATTTTAAAGCAAAAAAGAAAGATACAGACCAGTTGAAAAAATATGTTGCAAACATAAAAGAATTGTGGCCTGAATCAACCATAGCATCGTTTTTGATTTATTGTTTTGGGAATCAAGGGTTTAGAATTTTCTAATACGCTCTTTCAGTTATAGAAAAATTGCTGGCGGCTGAAATTTTTAATTGACTTGGACTGAAAATTAAAATACTATCTTTATAAATATTTAAATTTCTTAAATATATTTTTTTAAATTTATAACTTTATAAGGAGAATGTCATGAAAAAATTATTACTATTGTCTATTCTGGTCATAGGATTATGTTCGCAAGCATTCAGTGGTGAGTTCAAAGTGCTACAATCTGCATCAGACCCTTGGCCGCCATTTATTGACCCTCAAAATCCGAAAGAAGGCTTATCTTTAGAGATAGCGCGGGCAGCTTATAAAACGCAGGGGTATAAAGTTGAACATTCATACAAACCCTGGGCGAGAGCAATTACACTTTTAAAGCGTGGTGAAATTGATATAATTGTTAATACGTGGATGACAGAAGAAAGAAAAACGTTTTTAATGTACAGCGACACATATACGGCCAATGAAATCAAGTTTATTAAATTAGCGACTGATCCATTTGAATTCAATGGCTTGGAAAGTTTAAAGGGTAAACGAATTGGAACAGTAAGAGGATATGGCTATGGGGATGATTTCTCAAATTCAAAAAGTTTTGAACGTCAGGAAGTTGCTAATTTACATATCAATATTAAAAAATTAATTGCTGGCCGAATAGACTTGACCCTTGAAGATGAAATTGTTGCCAGGGTATTAATTGCACAAAAGGATATTCATCTATTGGAACAATTGGCTTTTACAAAAAATGCATTATCTAAAAAGGATATGTATGTGACAAGTGGCCTGGCAAACCCACACCACAAAGAATACATTGAAGCTTTTAACAAAGGATTAAGTGTTATTAAAAGCAATGGGACCTACGCTAAAATTATGCAACAATATGGTATCGAATAGAGAATGCGAATGCGTTGTGTTTCATCCACCCCTTCGATATTTTTCTGAGATGCTCCATATTTTTAAATTCTCTGGCATTAAGGAACACTCTGAAAATAACTTCCTCATTATTGATATTGTTCGTTTTGAGGTAATTGTACTGTAGAGACGTAGCATGCTACGTCTCTACACGACCTTATCTTTTTGGACGATCAAGAAAAATGTGCATATTATTTTCAGAGCCTTCCTAAGCAAATTTCCCTCCACATACTGAAAAGACGTAGCATGCTACGTCTCTACACGACCTTATTTTTTTGTACGATCAAGAAAAATGTGCATATTATTTTCCGAGTATTTCTAAATATTTGTAAAATTATTTGCATTTTTATATCCGAGTTTTCCATAATCTGTATTGCGAATTGCTATTTCATACTGAATGTGCTAGACTTATAAAGAATGCGCCTAAGGAATGCTCTGAAAATAAGTTCCCCATTTGAAAAAATGTTCATCGGGGTTTTAGTACTGTAGAGACGTAGCATGCTACGTCTCTACGTGCCAAACGATTATATGTTAAAGATAAAAGGGGAATTTATTTTTCAAGTATTCCTAAGAGCGTTATAAAGTCTGGCTGCGCGTTGAAAATTTTTAAAAATAATTTGACCTTTTTTGCAATAATCATTAAATGAAAAACTTGTTTTTCAAATCATCCAAAACTTGATGTTCAAGTATTATCCAGATAAACAGCCTGCTCTGCTTGTTCCCACGCTCTGCGTGTGAATACATACTGGACTTACTGCGTCATGTATTTATTAAATCTGAAACTGAAGTCTATGGGACGCAGAGCGACACGCATTCCCACTCATATCGTGGGAACGATTACTGGCGATTGTTTGTACTAAAATCTTGAATATCGAGTAAAAAATCAATAATAAAAAATAAACAAGGAGAAAAAAGAATGACAGAAATTGAAAAAATTATCGCAAGAGAAATAATAGATTCTCGAGGAAATCCAACTGTTGAGGTTGATGTCATGTTAATCAGCGGCATAGGTCGTGCGGCGGTGCCATCAGGTGCATCAACAGGGACACGAGAAGCGCTTGAACTACGTGATCAGGATGAAAAACGTTTTTTGGGAAAAGGTGTGTTGAAGGCCGTCGAGAACATCAATTCTATTATTGCCCCTAAAATTGAGGGCATGGACGCGGCTGAACAAACAGAAATTGATCGTCACATGTTGCAGTTAGATGGTACGCCCAATAAAGCCAAGCTGGGTGCAAATGCTATTCTCGGTGTATCAATGGCTGTCGCTCGTGCAGCAGCCAATGCGTTTGAATTACCATTATACCGCTATCTGGGAGGTGTCAATGCCTGCGTTTTGCCTCTTCCCATGATGAATATTATCAATGGCGGTGCGCATGCGGCCAATAATCTGGATATTCAGGAATTTATGATTATGCCCAAAGGTGCTGATTCTATTGCAAAGGCGGTTCGCATGGGCGCTGAAATATTTCACCATTTGAAAAAAATCTTAAACAAAAAAGGCCTTCAAGTGGCTGTTGGCGATGAGGGCGGATTCGCGCCAAATTTGGCCTCCAATGAGGAAGCCCTTGCATTTATTATTAATGCCATTGAATCTGCTGGCTATGAACCCGGTAAAGATGTTGGTCTGGCCCTTGATGCCGCTGCAAGCGAATTTTATGAAAATGGCAAATATCAATTCAAGTCCGAAAATAAATCCATGTCTGCTGAAAATCTGGTGGATTATTATGATAGTTTAATTGAAAAATATCCAATTTTATCCATTGAAGATGGTTTGGCTGAACAAGATTGGGATGGCTGGGCAGTTATGACGAATCGTCTGTCCAAAAAAATTCAGATTGTTGGGGATGATTTATTTGTTACCAATTCGTCTATATTGAAAGAAGGCATTGACAAACAAATTGCCAATTCTATTTTAATCAAGCTCAATCAAATTGGTACAGTGACCGAAACAATGGAAACCATTGAAATGGCAAAATTGGCAGGCTATTCAACTGTTATATCGCATCGATCTGGCGAAACTGAAGATACATTTATTGCAGATCTTTCTGTTGCAGTCAATGCCGGTCAGATTAAAACAGGTTCTCTTTCAAGAACTGACAGGGTGTGTAAATACAATCAATTGATTCGCATCCATGAAGCATTGGGCGATGCTGCAAAATTTTCAACCGCATTTAAATAAGACCCATGACCGGAGCAATCAAAATATGAAAAAATGTATGTATATCTTTGGTATGTTAATTATTGCCATATCAACAGCAAATGCGTATGTCTTGCCTGGCAAGCAAATGATTGAAGAAATGGCAGATCATCTTGGTGCGACTGAGACACTGTCTGCTGAACATTCTTTTTTTATGTACAATCTGGAATATAATGATGGTCAACCTCTTGAATTAAAAGAGACTGTCATTTATAAATTTCCCAATGCCATGCATTCGGAAATATTGATGAATGATAAACAAAAATTGCATGTGGTTTCACCCAAGGGAGTGGTGACAATTATTGATAATATCGTTTCAGAGGAACCGCATACCACTTTTGATTTATACAAATATTTGCTGCTTGAACGTGATAAAACAATGATTACAAGGCGATTGTCTGTATCTGGAATCAATGTCAAGATTTCAAGTTATGGTAAGTTTGAAAAAAAAGCGGTCTATGTCATAGGCGCAAAGTATCCAGATTTGTCAGTACCGCAGCTCTGGCTTGAAATAAATACATTCAGACCCTGTCGATGGATCGTTACACCGGGCGGTTATGGTCAATCTTTGGAAATAGTTTACAGGGATTGGAAAGAAATCACCAAAGATGTCTGGTATCCTGAAAAAATTGAATATGTTCAGGATTCCAATGTTCTGGTTGAAATCAAACTTAAATCTCTCAAAATCAATCCTGAAGTTACCAATGATTTATTCGATGTGACTTACTTTCGTCAGATGTATCCGGCTAAAAAAACGTATGATTCACCCTATGAATCAGATATGGATGAGGTCAAAAAAACAATACGTGATTTTCAGAAAACATTTGAATAACAAATATAATTGCAAGTGCCGCATGCGGCATTTGCAATATCTATCAAAGAACAGATAAGATTAATCATGGCAAATCAAACCAAATTTATTTTTGTGACCGGAGGCGTACTGTCGTCTCTCGGCAAAGGACTGGCATCGGCATCCATTGCCGCACTTCTGGAAAGTCGCGGTCTAAGGGTAACACTTCAAAAATTGGACCCTTATATCAATGTTGATCCGGGAACCATGAACCCCTTCCAACATGGCGAAGTTTTTGTGACTGATGATGGCACTGAAACAGATCTAGATATTGGACATTATGAACGCTTTACATCTGCCCGCCTTGGAAAACAAAACAACTTTACGACTGGCAAGATATATCATTCTGTCATAACAAAAGAGCGTCGTGGTGATTATCTGGGCGGCACAGTTCAGGTTATTCCGCATATTACTGATGAAATCAAGGCAAGTATAAAAAGTATCGAAAATGATGCTGACGTGGTTATTGTTGAAATTGGCGGCACCATTGGAGATATTGAAAGTCTGCCTTTTTTGGAAGCGATTCGACAATTTCGTCTGGATGTTGGCAAAGAAAATGTTTTGTATATTCATTTAACTCTTGTGCCATATATTGCCACTGCGGGTGAGGTTAAAACCAAGCCGACACAGCATAGTGTAAAAGAGTTACGAAGCATTGGTATTCAACCTAATATATTGATATGCAGAACAGATCGCAATCTGGATCCGGATATTAAACGAAAAATTGCTTTATTTTGTAATGTGGACATTCAAGATGTCATTACAGCCAGGGACACGCGGAATATTTATGAAGTCCCCCTTAATTTACATGATGAAGGCATTGATGATCGAATTGTACAATTAATGTTCATGTGGACCGCAGCACCAGATCTCGCCCCATGGAAATCTCTGATTGAAAGGATGAATAATTTATCAAAGTCGGTTCAGATTGCTGTTGTTGGAAAATATACTGATTTAAAAGAATCCTACAAAAGTTTAAATGAGGCGTTATATCATGGCGGTGTGGCCAATGATTGCAAGGTTGAACTCAAGTATGTTGATTCGGATAATGTAAATGAATCAAATATTGATCAAATGTTGGCAGATGTTGATGGTATACTTGTTCCCGGTGGTTTTGGCTCTCGCGGAATTCCTGGTAAAATATTGACAGCTTATTTCGCACGAACCAAAAAGGTGCCATTTTTTGGAATCTGCCTGGGAATGCATGTGGCGGTGATTGAATTTTCACGAAATGTTGCAGGTCTTACACAGGCACATAGCACTGAATTCGATCAAAATACGCCTGATCCAGTCATTTATCTGATGCGTGAATGGTATGATGAAAAAACAAAAACCATTCAAAAAAGAGATATTCAATCAGAAAAAGGCGGCACCATGCGTCTGGGGGCATACTCGTGTAAACTTGTTTCAAATACATTCGCACATAAAGCGTATAATGTAGCATCTATTTCAGAACGACATCGGCATCGCTATGAATTCAACAAATCTTACCAACAATTACTGGAAGACCACGGCCTGATAATTAGCGGAACGTCACCTGATGAAGAACTTGTTGAAATAGTTGAAATTCCTGATCATCCCTGGTTTTTGGGATGTCAGTTTCATCCTGAATTCAAGTCAAAACCGATGGCCTCGCACCCTTTGTTTCGAGAGTTTATTGGAAGCGCTGTAAAATATAAGAAATAATTGGCGTATTCCCATATTGTTAATGCAAAATGTAATATAGAGACGTAGCATACTACGTCTCTACACGACCTAATTTTTTTTGTAAGATCAAGAAAAATGAGCATTTTATTTTCCGAGCTTTCCTTATCCCTATTTTTGCAGCTTTGAGTAAAGGTTGAGGTTCAGATCATTACGCATTTATATCTAAAAAAAACATGATATTAGAACATATACATATCCGCGACCTATTTGATGGCACTGGCAACCCAATCCAAAAGAATATCGTATTAATCGTCGAAAATAATCGTATTAATGCGATCATTCCTTTTCATGAAACATACCGCAATAAGATTACGCAAGATTTATCCAACCATACCATTTTTCCATACCTTGCAGATGCACATGTCCATTTAGCCATGTCTGGAACATTAAACTTGAAAGATCGACATAAACAACTTTCTATGAACTTTGATCAGGCCAAAAATCAAATAAAAAAACATCTGGATCAATATGCAAAAGCAGGTATCAAGATTGTTCGTGATGGTGGAGATCGTTTTGGCCATACTTTTCAATTTAAAAAGCTTTTTAATCATGGTGTAGAAATATTATCGCCTGAAATGGCATGGTACAGAACAGGCCGATATGGACAGTTTGCAGGAAAGTCGATTGATTCAACTGACGATAGTCTAAAAATTATTTCTTCACAACATCAAGGAAATCATATTAAAATCATTCAATCAGGAATCAACAGTGTACGTGAGTTTGCCAAAGAAACATCCCCACAGTTTTCTCTGAAAGAATTGACATCAATCTGTCAATGGGGCAATCAGCGCAATAGACCGGTTATGGTTCATGCAAATGGTATTCAAGCAGTTAAAATTGCCATTGATGCTGGATGTACGTCTATTGAACATGGTTATTTTATGGGTGAAGACAATTTAAAAAAGATGGCTGATAAACAAATATTTTGGGTGCCGACCCTTATACCCATGTTCAAATTGGCACAGAACCTGAGCAAGCCTGAAGAAAAGGATATTGCTCTGCGCACATTTGATATGCAATGCGAGATGGTTTCAAAAGCCATAAATTGGCGTGTTCCAATTGCTATAGGCAGCGATTCTGGAAGTTTTGGTGTGGATCATGTGCAGGGTTTGTTCGATGAAATGAAATTAATGATGACTTGTGGATTTTCATTCTCCCAGGTCATTCAGTGTTGCACCACATCTTGCAGGCAATTATTTCGTTATTCAGATGCTGGATTGATAAAGCAGGGAGAAATGGCTCAATTCATTGCTGTTGAATCTACACCGATTTCATTAGAGAATAATATTTCTAAACTGCCCAATTCAAAGATCAACATCATATTTTTTGGCGACGTAAGGGCTAAGAAAAATGTCCGACTTTATAGGAATGTGCCCGATGAATGCTTGAAAAATCACCAATCAGAAATTCTAGGTGCGATTGTGGAAAAGAAAACATGAAGGATCTGCTGCACAAAAGTCGCCTGATTCAGAAAATGCAGTGCCGCGACATCCATAACAATCATCATATTGGCATGATCCGCAATGACCTGTTAAATGCTGATAAATATTTCTAGCTTTACGAAATACTTCAGAATGTTTCAATATCCACTGGATTGATTTGTTTCTCAGATTCAGGTCCGGTTGGACAATTTCAATTCCCGGACAAACCTGGATATTCCCATCACTTCGCACATACATTGAATACAGCAGGCGTTTACAAGTTTGACCGACAACAGGGGGGGCAAGTGGCCAGGAAATACCATAATTCTCTTGATCATACCTTAACAATTTTTGAAACAGGATGTAGTTTTCATCGGTTCGTGTGGAAAGGCGCATCGCATTTTTTTTGGCATTTCCCTGGATCGTCAAGATTTCAATGTAGGGTATAATATTGTTTTTTCTACAGAAAGCATAGATTTCCTCAATCTCATGAATATTTTGCTGACACACAATGGTTTCAATCGCCAGAACAGGTGCAGATTGTCTGCCATACCCGACCTGTAAAAAATAATCCAATGCCTGTTGAATCTTTTGTCCTGTCCCTTTCTTGCCAGCCAGATAATCTTGTGTCTGATAATCAAATGAATTGAGTTTCAAGGCAATGCTTTCGCGGCAATCAAATAATTTTTGTGCAACTTTTCTGGTAATGAATGTGCCATTGGTAAAGGTAATGGATTTCAATCCACGCGAACGTTCATTTTTCAAAACATCCCAATAAAAGGGATAAGACAATGGCTCCCCCCCGCCAATATTCACAACTTGCCTTGCACCCAATGCAACAGCCTGATCAATAACACAGATAATTTCATCATAGGTCAACTCGTTTTCAAGTGCTTTTCCACCAGCATAGCAATACAGACAGTTGAGATTGCATGCACGAGAAAATTCCAGATCAAAAGATAATATCTGATTATTTTGTATGCTATGTTCGATATCTGTTTTCGAGAAATGCAAGCCAGGTATTTTAATATTCTGATTTGATTTGTTATTGTGCATCCAAATTCAGTCCTACATTTAAGCCATCATAAGTTGCGGTTGCAATGCGCCCCACTTTTTTGGCATCACCTATAACAAAAACGCGTTCAAAATGTTGCGATAATTTTTCATGAAACGCGTTATTGGGTTTCATCCCAACAGCAATGACAACATTGTCAATATCGTGCGCAACAATTTTCTTTGTCTGCGTGTTTTGTAAAGAAATTTGGTTTACACTGATTTCAACCAGTTTAAACCCGGTTATATAATCAGGCGAAAATGATTTTAATCGTAAGATAGCATCAGACACGTGCTGATGATAAACATCAGGCGCAATTTTATCCATCATTTCTATAATCAGTAATTGATTGCCTTGTTCTGCGAGTTTTTCAGCAGTCTCAAGGCCGCTCATACCAGAGCCAATGATTGCCACTTTTTTGTTTTTAATATGAATGCTGCCATTTAAGATATCAACAAACGTGCAAACATGTGAAAAATGGATTCCTTTAATATCAGGAATAATCGGCAAACCACCGCTTGCGACAATTACAGCATAAGGATTAATTTGTTTTAAATCCGCAATTGTTGGCGTGGTTTGAAATTGAAATTCGGCACCCGCACTTTTTGCCTGTGTGAGCAAGTCTTGAAAGCACCAATTAATTTTGTCTTTTTTGGGGGGTTTGTTTGCCAGTTGAAGCTGACCGCCGACACAGTCATTTTGTTCAAAAACAACAGGCTTGAATTGACGTTGACCTAAAATTGTCGATGCCATCAGTCCAGCAGGGCCTGCACCAATAATGGCAATTGTTCGGCCATTGCCATTCTGGTTCATTTTATTCAAGCAATCTTCTCGTCCCAGACGTGGATTGACACTGCATCCCAAAGGCAAACCTTGAGCAGCATTGACATTTAAAGATTCAATACAATACAGGCAACAAATACATCGAACAATTTCATTTTCTCTATCCTGGGTGGATTTTGTCAGCCATTGAGGGTCAGCCAGAAGCTGACGTCCCAACGCCACGAAATCTTGAAAACCTTCCAGAATTTGTTTTTCTGCCTGTTGCGGAGAACGTATCAGGTTCGCTGCAATAATGGGGATATTTACATTTTCCTTGATAGTTTTTGCCAGATTTTTTCGCCATCCTGGTTCAAAGGATGTCGGTTCAAGCCAATAATTCATGGTTTCATATGTGCCAGATGATACATCTATTGCATCCGCACCAGCTTCCTCAATTGCTCTGGCAATCTGGATACCTTCATCCAGCACAATGCCTTGATCTTCTTCACCAATTTCTCGATAAAATTCATCAACAGACAGTCGAACCAGTACAGGGAAACCTTTGCCACAGGCCTGCTTGATCCCTTTTATCAGATCAAGTAAAAATTTCATTCGTTTTACAAGGGTACCGCCATAATCATCATTCCGCTTATTGGTTCTGGCGCTTAAAAATTGTTGAATTAAATAACCATGCGCCGCATGAAGTTCAACACCATCCGCACCACTGGCCTGAACGCGGCAGGCAGCATTGATAAAATCTTGTGACAGGGATTGAATTTCTGATATTGACAATGCGCGTGTACGCTGTTTGCATTGGGTGCAACTGATTGATGATGGTGCCACAACCGATGGCCCCCAAATATTGTCAATAAACCAGGTTGCAGCGGGTACGCATTTTGGAAAATATTTCCAGAAACCTGGCCACATCCTGCCAACGCCCTGAAGCATTGGCCAGAAACCAATCATCATGGACAGGCTCTGTCGGCCTGGATGATGCAATTGACAGACAATTTTGGTGTTATATTGATGAATTTGTTCCACCATTATGGAAAAAGGTTCAATATGGCGGTCTGATGACATGGATAACTGACGCGGCAGTGTTGCTCCATGAAACTCGTTGACACGTGTAATTCCTGTACAAATTAAGCCAATGCCATTTCTGGCACGTTCAATATAGTATTGTGTCAATTGGTCAGATGGTGTACCATCAAAATTGGCCATACCCACTTCCAAAGGCGGAAGAACAACGCGATTTTCTAAATGCATTGTTCCGATTTTGCCTTTTGATAATAAATTTTGATATTTCATAATGTTTACTCAGGTTCAAATAAAGATAATTATTAAATGGAGTTACTTTTTTGTAAGCATTCCTTATTGATTGTTTTGTTATCTTTTATTATAATATTATCGTCCAACATTGGTTTTTCCAAGTCAGGAGGTCAATCACTGACTAACACGGATACCCATATCACGCGTTTGGAAAAACCAAATTTGGACGATAATATAACATACATAATGAATACATGGAAATTGTTTTTCTCTAGCGCTTGCTCATAATCCATTTATATGGTAAGAACTGGCCTTTGCTTGAAAAAGTAGAGACGTAGCATGCTACGTCTCTACACGACCTTATTTTTTGGACGATCAAGAAAAATGAGTATGTTATTTTCCGAGCATTCCCAAGAAAACATAGGAGATTAATGTTATGGCGAAGAAAAAAAAGGGCAATAGTATAATTCAGAAAATACAGCAAAAATATCAGAAGAATAATGCGAAATCCAGTCAATCAAAACCCAAAAAGAAAAAGTCATTTTTTCCTGGAATTCAGCAATTAATCAACAGGACACCCATGTCTGATATTCCATCACCTGATGGTTTTATTCCAATTTCTATAATGCAAGGGATAATGGAATATGCAAAGCCTTTTATGGCACTTTCGAAAAGTGATGATATCAAAGAAAAAAGTGCAGTACTTCAGATTGTTCAAACGGCTTGGAACTATTGCATTGCGTTGGAAGACGGCAAACAAAACGAAGAAACGAAAATGAAACTCATAGATTCTATCGTGTCAATATATGGTATGGATCTGAAAGAGGCCAATGATTTTTTAGAAAAAATGATTCAAAGAAAAAAAGATCTGTTCCCACCCGAAATGCAGAAAAAACCATCAATGACAATGTATATGAAAAAACAGGCAATAAAACCATTAACAGCTTTTAATTACAAAACGCTTGATTTATCAAAAGATCCTATCCCCCCAGATACAAAAGACAAAGAAGTGATCAACGCAATCATTAAAATGGACCAGTTCATAGAAGATCAGGCCGACTATGATGATTGGGAAGACCATTATCTATCTATGGAAAAAGCATGTTCTGATAGATTCAATAAATGGCTTAATGATAAGGGCCTGACTGAATACTGCCAATTATTTCCATATTGGGCTGAAACGTATATTAATTTTATTTACAGATACATGCATAATGATATCGTACTTCTAAAAAATGTACCACCAAAATTCATAGAAGAACTTCTGACTGATTATGTGCTTCGTAAAGTGATGGCAAATCCGGAGGAATATGTACAGCTTATTCCGGCAATCAAATCGCTCTATACCTTTCTGTATGAAAAAGGCTATTTTGACAATCCAA
>Ga0272440_1003501_pt1 | contig 11712 bp, 6 predicted proteins | sample SSMMMBAug17_FD_192440 | JGI IMG/M metagenome (GOLD analysis project Ga0272440, IMG submission 192440) | Marine sediment archaeal communities from Little Sippewissett salt marsh, Falmouth, MA, United States - SSM-MMB-Aug17 | ecosystem: Environmental > Aquatic > Marine > Wetlands > Sediment ... | reverse complement strand
TAAGGAAAGTCCGGAAAATAATTTACTCAATATTCTTGATCGTCCAAAAAAATAAAATGAGTGTAACCCAAATTGCAGGTCAAATCGGAGTCAAACCTATGTCCGAGAACGAATGTCCGACTTTCTGTGAATGCGCCCTTTAGCTCTAAACGAACAATATCAACAATGGGGAAGTTATTTTCAGAGCTTTCCTCACTTATTAGATAGGAGAATCTTGTCATGAACCATACAGTCGCAGTGGGGCAATATAAAAAGCCCTTGGAATCTGTTCGCAGCATTGTTGAAGCATGTGATGGATTGGCACATATGCCGAATAATCCGCACGTTTATATAAAACCCAATATCGTCTTTTGGACACGATCTGTGGATTTCCCAAAATGGGGGGTTATTACAACCTCACGAACAATTGAAGATATGATTTGCATTTTAAAGGATCATGGGGTTCATAATATTACAATTGGTGAAGGCACTGTGGTTTCCAACCCAAAAGATCGAAAGACAGCCCAACATGCATTTCAATCCTTAGGATATGACACCTTGAAAAAACGTTATAATGTCAACTATATCAATGTATTTGATCGCCCTTTTAAAGAAATTGATTTGGGTGATAATTATAAATTGAATTTTAACGAAGATATTTTGGCATCTGATTTTGTTGTGGATATTCCTGTATTAAAATCTCATAATCAAACAGTTGTCAGTCTGGGAATAAAGAATTTAAAGGGGTGTATTGATATAATATCAAGGCGCCGGTGTCATAATGCAGATCCAAATAGAGACTTGAATGCATGGGTATCACGACTGGCAGATAAAATGCCCCCCATTTTTACATTATTGGATGGCATCTATACCAATGAACGCGGGCCAGCCATTGATGGTCGTATTCGGCGAAGTAATATTCTGGCGGGTTCATCAGATATATTATCGGCTGACCTCGTAGGCGCAAAACTCCTGGGGCATGAGCCTTCAAATGTTCCCCACCTGGTCCATGCCGCAAAAAAACGGTCGCGTCCTTTGGATTTATCAGATATTAAGGTAGTTGGCGATTCCATTGAATCCCTGGCATCTTTTCATGACTATGATTTTAAATATCATGACGATGAAAATTGCTGCTTACCAATTCCATTAGCCAAACAGGGCATGAAAGGTATCTTTTATCGAAAATTCGACCTGTCGATGTGTACCTATTGTTCGGGAATAAATGGCGTAATTTTGTCAGCAATTCGATACGCCTGGAAAGGAGAACCCTGGGACAAAATTGAAGTCTTGACAGGTAAATCCATGAAACCCACACCCGGCATGAAAAAAACAATCCTGTTGGGAAAATGTATGTACAAAGCCAATAAGGACAATCCAGATATTAATGAAATGATTGCAATTAATGGATGCCCGCCCAATCCAGACGAAGTTGTCAAAGCGCTTCATCAAGCAGGAATTGATGTTGATCCTGGCTTGTTTCAGAATATTGATCAAATGCCAGCATTTTTTATGGGAAAATACGCGGATAAACCCGAGTTTGATCCCAAATTTTTCACTGTGGAATAAAAACAATGAATTATAAAGTATTTGGGACCTTATTTATCTCAATTTTTTCAGTAATTCTTGGGGTGGGAATCGTTACGCCATTGCTTCCAGTTTTTGCCCACGAATTAGGAGCTGGCGGTTTTTGTATTGGATTGGTATTTGGATCGTTTTCGTTAAGCAGAACGCTTTTTTTACCAATCTTCGGTTATTTGTCCGATATCAAAGGACGCAAGCCATTTATTATCAGTGGTCTTTTTGCTTATGCATTAATTTCAATTGCGTTTATGTATGTCCATGATCCCTACCTGCTGATTGTCTGCCGATTTTTTCAAGGAATAGCATCTGCAATGATTCTTCCTGTTGTACAGGCCTATGTCGGTGAAATGACACCTAAGGGGCAGGAAGGCTTTCAGATGGCATCATTTAATATTTCCATGTTTGCCAGCCTGAGCATTGGGCCTATTCTGGGCGGATATATCCAGGATCAATGGAATCTTCAAACCGCATTTGTTGTGATGGGTGTATTGGCATTTGTCAGTTTTCTGGCAGCATTGGTGTTTTTGCCATCAACAGATAAAGAATCATCTCGTGGAAAAAAACAGGATCGGGTTTCCTGGTTTTCTTTGATAAAAAATCACGCAATAATCGGATTGTTTACATATCGATTTGCCTATACTACATGTATCGGAATAATCTGGGGATTTTTGCCGGTTTATGCAGATATCAATTTTCATTTAAGCCATTCCGAGATTGGCATTTTGATCATGCTCGGGGTGTTTATCAGCGGTGTATTTCACATCCCCATGGGGTATTTGGCTGATCGTGTAGATCGAAATATCATGGTTGTTTTGGGAGGTGCTATTGTTGCTTTGTCTGTATTTTCTTTGGAGCTGGCTTATGATTTTTGGAGTTTGTTTGCCATCAATGTCTTGTTTGGTATTGGTGGGGGGATATCAATGCCTGCGGTCACCGCAAGTGCTGTTGTACAGGGAAAGAAAATGCAGGTGATGGGTTCTGTCATGTCGTTACTTACAATGGGTCACAGCCTGGGCATGATGTGTGGCGCATTGCTTGCAGGAATTATTATGGAATTCAGCCGCCTTCAAACATCGTTTTATATTGGCGGATGGATCATGATTGCGGCCTTGATTATATTTTTTTGTGCATTATTTTCAAACAATAAATAGGCATTCATCATTTCTGGTTCAAATAATTGGACAATTATTAGATGAAAAGCTTATTTTTAAAGATTTCTTAAATTTTGAAAACATTAATTGGAGGATGAGAGCAACGTGTTTTTCAATATTCTGGAACGAGTTTTTGGCAATAAAAATGAAAGAGAAATAAAAAAAATTCAACCCCTGGTATCATATATCAATGAGTTTGAACAACAAATGAAGGATCTTGATGACGAATCCCTGGGGCAGCAAACCTTCAAATTTAAAGAACGTATCAATAATGGTGAACCATTAGATAGTATTCTTCCGGAAGCCTTTGCAGCAGTGCGAGAGGCATCACGACGTACATTAGAGATGCGTCACTTTGATGTTCAGTTGATTGGTGGTTATGTTCTTCATAATGGCAAGATTGCTGAAATGAAAACTGGTGAAGGAAAAACACTTGTGGCCACATTACCGGTGTACTTGAATGCTTTGACTGGAAAAGGTGTTCATGTGGTAACAGTCAATGATTATCTGGCGAAACGTGATACCGAATGGATGGGCACCATATACAGGTTCATGAATTTAAGTGTTGGAACAATTGTTCAGAACATGGATGAAATGGCCAGAAAAGAAGCATATGAATCTGACATTACCTATGGGACTAATAATGAATTCGGTTTCGATTACCTGAGAGACAATATGAAATTTCATGTCAAAGAGCTGGTTCAACGCGAATTGAATTATGCAATTGTTGATGAAGTTGACAGTATCCTTATTGATGAAGCCCGAACCCCTTTAATTATTTCAGGCCCGGCCGAACAATCCACGCATTTATACAGCAAGGTAAATGGTATTATTCCTGGCTTAAAAAAAGAGGATCATTACACGATTGATGAAAAAGCACGCAGTGCAGTGCTTACTGAAGATGGTGTTGCTAAAGCGGAAAAATTGCTTGATGTTGATAACTTATACGATCCAAAATATATCGAACTGTTGCATCATGTAAATCAGGCTCTAAAAGCCCATACCTTGTTTAAACGTGATGTTGATTATGTTGTTAAAAGCGGGAAAGTAATCATTGTGGATGAGTTTACAGGAAGGCTTATGGATGGCAGGCGTTATAGTGATGGCCTTCATCAGGCATTAGAGGCCAAGGAAAGTGTTAAAATTGAAAATGAAAACCAGACATTGGCATCAATTACCTTTCAAAATTATTTTCGAATGTATGATAAACTGGCCGGCATGACCGGTACAGCCGATACTGAAGCCGCTGAGTTTAAAAAAATATACGACCTTGATGTCATGGTCATTCCCACAAATAAAGACATGATTCGTAAGGATTACCCTGACTCTATCTATAAAACCCAAAATGAAAAATATGATGCTGCAATAAAAGAAATTCAAGTATTACATAAGAAAGGGCAACCTGTTCTTGTGGGCACAATCTCAATAGATGTTTCTGAGGAATTGAGCTTAAAATTACGCAAAAAAGGCGTAAAACATGAAGTACTCAACGCAAAAAATCACAAAAAAGAAGCCGAGATTATCAGTAATGCCGGTCAAAAAGGAGCGGTTACAATTTCTACAAATATGGCTGGACGCGGTACAGATATTGTTTTAGGTGAAGGTGTCAAAGAATTGGGCGGTTTACATGTTTTGGGCACTGAACGTCATGAAAGTAGACGTATTGATAATCAGCTTCGGGGACGTTCCGGACGTCAAGGAGATCCCGGATCTTCACGATTTTATTTATCTCTTGAAGATGATTTAATGCGAATTTTTGGTGGCGAACGTATTCAAGGACTGATGACTCGAATTGGTATGGATGAAGGCGAACCTATTGAACACCGACTCATTTCTGGTGCCATCGAAAGGGCGCAACGTAAAGTTGAAGGTCATCATTTTGATATTCGTAAACAATTGATTGAATACGATGATGTGATGAATCAACAGCGAGAGGTTATTTATCGCCAGCGTCAGGAATCCTTACGCGGCGAAAACTTAAAACCTGCTATTATTGAAATGATTCAGGGCATTATCGAGAGTATTGCGGATGAATTCTCCGATAATCGATTAATTCCTGAAGAATGGGATTGGCAATCATTAAATGATGAATTCTACCAATACTTTTCTTTTAGAGTACATCCGAATAAACAGATCCTTGATGGCATGACATCTGATTCGTTGTATGATTATCTTTATACAGAAGCCATGTCGGCTTATCAAAAGAAAGAAATGGAACTCGACCCGCGTAATTTCAGGAATGTTGAACAACTGGTCATGCTTCAAACTGTTGACCGATTCTGGAAAGACCATCTCCTTCAAATGGATCATCTTAAGGAAGGTATTGGTCTTCGTGGATATGCGCAACAAAACCCATTGATTGTGTATAAAAAAGAAGGTTTTGAAATGTTTCAGGAAATGATATATCAGATTCAAAAATCTATTATCAGTATCCTGTTTCGCGTTGAATACTTATCGAACAATGACCTTGAACAACATGCAAAAAAAGAAAAGAAAAAATTAACTTATTCATCAGGCAAAGAACCCGCCAAAAATGAACCTGTAAAACGTCATGATAAAAAGGTCGGGCGCAATTCCCCCTGTCCTTGCGGCAGTGGTAAAAAATATAAAAAATGTTGCGGTGCAAAGTCATGAATCAACATGAATGTATTTCAAAAATTAAATGTTTATGTATCACGTATTTTTTTGTCATTTTAATTGCAAATGGTATACAGGCAAAGATACCCGCTCACATTCATTTTCAGGGTATGCTTACAGATAAAGAAGGTCAAATTGTTCAAAAAGGTCAACACGTCATTATTTTCTCAATATGGGACAGTCAGACACCTTCCAGTAAAAGCAGTCCACTTTGGAAAGAGCGTCATCTCATTACAGTTGAAAATGGCGTCTATAGCGTCCTTTTAGGATCCCACACCCCATTTAATGATCCTGATCAGAATCCTTCAACTGATGATGGACTCACTTTTGCCATACCTTATTTTTTGAATATTGAATTCAAAGAGCGCTCCTTGACTTCCAAAGGAAAACTCTTTCCTTTGACGACTGTCTGGACAGCTTTTCGTGCTAAAACATCAGAAGGACGCCTGATTACCAGTGTGAACAGGGATCACACCATAGCGGCAAATGATGATATTATTTTTGCTGCCAGTGGCATTCAGATCATCCTGCCAGAAGCATCGCAAAATAAAGACCGAATTATTACGATCAAGAAAACCGATAATCAGAATAAAAGCGTATCAATCAAAAGTTCAAATGAGGATAAGATCATAACCCCGCAAACCGCAAATAGTGAAAGTCGTTCTGTGACGCTGACGCAAATTTTTGAAGAACTCTCTTTGATCAGTGATGGTCATATGTGGTGGGGAATGGGCCAGTATCATGTTTCATTGGACCAGATTGATCTGTCTAACCGGATTAGTTCTTCAGATATCAAGAATGGCAGTATTACACATGAGGATCTGTCTCCCAAAGCAGGCATTGCATATGATCAGCTCTCTTTGCATAAATCCATTCAAGGAAATGATATAACTGATAAAACAATACAGTCATCACATATTCATTCTCAAAGTATTTACAACGCGCACATTGCAAACAGTGCTAAAATCGCATATTCAAAATTGGCTTTAAGTGGACATGTTTGTTACACAGATTTGACACCGGAAAGCGTTGATTCGGAAATCATTAAAAATGGAAGCATTGTTGATACTGATATTTCTGAAAATGCGCAAATTCAATATAATAAGCTAAACCTTGAACGTGCCATACAGCATACAGACTTGAAATCCAATGCAGTGGATTCGGAAATTATCAAAAATGGAAGCATTGTGAATACTGATATTTCTGAGGATGCACAAATTCAATATAATAAGCTAAACCTTGAACGCGCCATACAGCATACAGACTTGAAATCCAATGCAGTGGATTCTGAAATCATTAAAAATGGAAGCATTGTGGATACTGATATTTCTGAGGATGCACAAATTCAATATGATAAGCTGAATCTTGTACGCGCCATACAGCATAAAGACTTGAAATCCAATACAGTGGATTCGGAAATCATCCAAAATCAATCCATTCGAGATATTGATATTGCAAACAATGCACGAATTCAATACAAAAAACTCAAATTGACAGATGCCATTCGAACAATTGATATTCAGGATCAAACAATTACCCCCTCAAAGCTCAACCATATCAATACAATGGGCCAAAAACATCAGGCGCTTACATCTGATGGTCGCGGTGGATTTCAATGGAAAAATTTGAATGTCTTGGATCATGTTTATGTTGTCGGCTCGGGAAGTGTTTTTGAGACCATTAACGATGCCATGTCTGTGGCAAAAATGCATCAAGAACCTGCCCTGATTAAAGTGGGACCAGGGGTTTACAATGAGCAGGTGGTTACCCGATTTAAAACCTATATTGAAGGTGCGGGGCAGGGCGTTACAATTATTCGTTTTCATGGGGGCGAACAAGGCACAACATCTAGCGCAACTGTTATCGGATACAGCGATGTTGAATTACGCAATTTAACAATTATCAGTGATGCCTCTACAACAAAACTCCCCAATGCGATCGGCCTGTATAATCTATCATCTGTTCATCTCAGGCATGTGACAATCAAAGCTTTTGGGGGGACTGCATATAATTATGGCATATACAATGACCGATGTTCACCTTTTTTCGATCACGTAAATGTTCGTGTACGTTCAACAGTTACTGAAGAAAGCTGGAATTATGGCATCTACAATGAATTTTCTGATGCATACATCGAAAATGTTGATATCCAGGCATGGGGCGGGGATCGCACTTTTGGGCTTGCCAACAAAAGTTCATTTCCTGTTATTTTTCATACGCATATCACAGCCAGTGCCGGTGTAATGAAAAATCGCGGCATTTGGAACGAATCGTCTTCTCCTAAAATCCAATATTCTGAAGTTATTGTTTCTGGTGTATGTCATGATAACTATGGCATTGAAAACTATAACAATTCATCACCAATTATCAGGGATTCTTTCATAAAAGCTGTGGGACTGACCAGTTATGGTGTGTATCAATGGGGAAGCACACAAGATGCCATCCGGATTTATTCATCCATCCTGTCTGGCGAAACCAATTGCATATATGGAAGTGATGCGCAATTTTTAATTAGCCATTCACAACTTGAGGGCAGTGTCAGTGCAAAGGTGCGGTGCGTTTCATCATTTGATCGTGATTTTTTTATTCTCAACCAGGAATGTTTGCCATCGCAATAACATACCCTATTTGTTACAAATTGTCATTATGGCATATTTATTGCTTTAACAATCTATTTTTATTGAAAAAGTAAAGAAGGGCCAAATGTACAGGTGCCCAAGAATCAATAGAGGATAACGCGCATGGAAAATAAAAATGAGACACCCCATATTCTTCTTGTAGAAGACAGCGCAATGATCAGAAAATACTTTCAAAAGGTATTGTTGCCATTGCAAATGAACATATCGGAAGCGGCTGATGGCCTTATTGCTCTGAATATGATTAAAGACAATCATTTTGATATCATTATTACAGATATCGATATGCCGAATCTGGATGGTATTGAATTATGTCAGCAGTTGAAAAAAAATCCTGACTCACGTGCAATTCCTGTAATTATGGTCAGTTCTCTTGATTCAGATGAAGATGTTGATCGGGGGTTTCAGGCGGGTGCCTCAGTTTATTTATCAAAAACAGATGTTCAGGAACGTCTTTGCCAGGTTGTTGAGGATGTACTTTCTAAAACAAACCAGCGAAAAAAGCAGCACATACTGGTGGTTGATGATTCCCATATTATCCGCTCTATTGTTGAAAATGGTCTATGTCAGGCTGGATTTCAGGTTTTTACTGCTGCTCATGGCAAAGAGGCTCTGGAATTCATTCATGTAAAAAAACCCGATTTAATTTTATGTGATATTGCCATGCCTGTTATGGATGGCTTTGAGCTGTGTCGAGAATTACAGGCAGATGAAACATTAAAATTGTCCCCTTTTGTGGTCATGAGCACGAACAGTGAAAGGGGACATATGAAACGAATGCTTGAAATAGGTGCTGCTGCTTATATTGTGAAACCATTTAACATTGATCAGCTTGTTTTTCTCATTGAAAAAATCCTTTCAGACCATTTTATGCTGTTACTTAATGAGAAAGAGCGTCTTGATATTGAACGCAGCGCCATGCTATCGAGTATTACGAGTTTAAGCACTGCCCTTGAGGCACGGGATGCTTATACCAGGGGGCATTCCGAGGCAGTAGCAAAAATTATCACCGGCATGATCAAATTCACAGGTGCCAGTGATGAAGATATTGAAAATGCAATTATTGGCGGCCAATTGCACGACATTGGTAAAATTGGTGTACGCGATTCTGTCTTACTGAAACCTGGAAAACTCACCACTGACGAATATGAACAAATCAAAAGACATCCAGGCATTGGGCGCGGAATTTTAAAATCTATCCCAAGCCTTTCAAAAGTTATGGACATCGTCTATCATCATCACGAACGCTTTGATGGCAATGGGTATCCGGAAAATCTTAAAGGAGCAGCGATTCCTCTTTGGGCCAGAATAACTGCGGTTGCAGATACCTACCATGCTTTGACAAGTGATCGTCCTTATCGACAGGGCATGCCCAAAGAAAAGGCGTATCAAATTCTAACTGATATTAAGGGGACCCAGCTTTGCCCCGACTGTGTTGAACTTTTTTTTAAATGGCATAATTCCTGATTTAAAGTAAGGAATGCTCGGAAAATAAGTAAACGATCATAAATTTTCGGGTAGTTCGTAGTAATCGAAATCCAACCAATGTCCGAAACCAATGTACGAAACCAATGTAGGGGCGAACCTTATGTTCGCCCTCCGAACAACAATCGTTTACGAACCTATGCCCGAGGCAAACGTTTCTCATTCATTCTCGAACATACATAGGTTTGAGTCCGGTTTTTGTCCGGAGGGCGAACATAAGGTTCGCCCCTACATTGGTTTTGCTCATAGGTTTGATACTGGTTTTTGTTCGAGGCGAACATAAGGTTCGACCAGACGAATAACAAAATATTTACTACGATCTACCCGAAAATTTATGATCGCTTACTTAACAATCCTGTCTTTCCGGTAAGCATGTGGACGCATTCTAATATTGGGTGAAAAGGAGTCAATGGATGAAAGTTTATCCGAAATATAAGGATTCAGGGGTAGAATTTTTGGGAGAAATACCTGATCATTGGGTCGTAAAAAGACTGAAATACATTGGGGAGTCCATATCAGGAATTACTTACCATCCTAAAGATATTACAGACAATTCTGGGATATTGGTTTTAAGGGCATCAAATATAAAAGAAGGGAAATTATGTTTGCAGGACTGTGTAAAAATAGATAAAAAAGTACCTGACAAGCTCAGAGTTAGGGTGGGTGATATTTTGATTTGTTCAAGAAGTGGAAGCAAATCCTTGATCGGAAAAAATATCGTGATTGATGAATCGCTCCAAGGTTCAACTTTTGGTGCTTTTATGACTGTATTTAGGACAGAAATCTCATTATTTGTATCAAAATTTTTTAATTCTCAGGTTTTTAATGGGCAATCTGGATTGTTTCTTACATCAACGATAAATCAGCTTACGATTGGGACTCTAAACAACTGTTACATAGCGTTACCTCCGAAAATGGAAAGAATGAACATCGGTCTTTTTCTCGACCACAAAACAACTCTGATAGACACCCTCATTGAAAAGAAAAAACGACGCATCGACCTTCTCAATGAAGAACGTTCCGCTGTGATTAACCAGGCAGTTACCAAAGGGCTTGATCCAGATGTGAAATTTAAGGATTCCGAAATTGAATGGCTTGGGCATATTCCGGCGCATTGGGAGATAAAAAAATTTAAATATTTCTTTACACTGATAACTGAAAAAAACAAAGGGTCTTCTGATAAAAAAATTGCGTTAGAAAATATTGAACCGCATACTGGTAGATTTATTGAAAGTGATACAAAATTTGAAGGAGAAGGAATTGCGTTTAATGATGAGGATATCCTATTTGGCAAGCTAAGGCCTTATTTGGCAAAGGTTTTAGCTCCTGGATTTAAAGGTTCAGCAGTTGGTGATATTTATGTTTTTAGACCTACAGCTGTTGTTGATAGTGCGTTTTCATTGTATAGAATGTTGGCGAAATCATTTATTAATGTCGTTAATGGTGCGACATATGGTTCCAGAATGCCGCGTGCAAGTTGGGATTTCATAGGGAATATATTAATTGCATTTCCATCATTGAATGAGCAAAAAAAAATAGTGAAGTACATTAGAGCTGAAATCACCCGCATCGACACCATTATAACCAAAACCCAAAAACAAATCCAACTTCTGAAAGAATACCGCACCGCCTTAATCAGCGAAGTTGTCACAGGCAAAATGGAGATCGGACGAATTATAAAAAAGGGAACATTTTCTTAGGAATGCTCGGAAAATAACATGCTCATTTTTCATGATCGTACAAAAAAAATATAGTAGTGTAGAGACTTAGCATGCTATTAGATTTAGGACGACAGCCAAAATGGGGATTTTTTTTTCGAGCACCTCAAAGTAATTGGGGTCAGAGTAAAATAAAAATATACATGTATGTTTTAATTTTACTCTGACCTCAATTATGAAAATCATAGACTCAAAACATTATCAGACAGGACAGGTCGAACATGGACATTTGGATATGATCTCAAAACTTACTATCTTCAATGACGAACCCTTTAACTCAGACAACGCAATACATCTATAATTACAAAACAAATTTACTGGATAAAATTATCAAACCTGAAGATAGAAATGTTAGCGGCGATTATAACGACCCCATTTATGGCGAACTTAATTATCCCCCTCAAATGGTTATTATATAGGCAATTCTCAGATCAAATATATTTATGAATAAAAATTTATCAACGAAGTAAATCTTTATTTAAAATCATTATTGCAATTTTGACCATATTTTACTTCTATGGCGCT
>Ga0272440_1003500_pt1 | contig 11716 bp, 9 predicted proteins | sample SSMMMBAug17_FD_192440 | JGI IMG/M metagenome (GOLD analysis project Ga0272440, IMG submission 192440) | Marine sediment archaeal communities from Little Sippewissett salt marsh, Falmouth, MA, United States - SSM-MMB-Aug17 | ecosystem: Environmental > Aquatic > Marine > Wetlands > Sediment ... | reverse complement strand
TTGCCAACAGTAGAGAAAATATCCCAAACTACTTGTTTATATTTTATAGTAATTTTATCAGAAAAGCTTATCGCTGTCATACTTTGCTGAATAAGGGCAGGGTTATTAGGCATCACCCGAGCTATTTGTGTTACAGGAACGTATTGAGAAATTTTTTTTATGGTAATACCTGCCATTATAGAGATAATTAATTGTTTTGATGAAAGCTGCTTGTTGATTTCTTCTAGAACCTCTACAGCGTTTTGAGGCTTAACAGATAAAAATAAAATATCAGCTTTTTTAGCTAAGTCTACATTGGAGCTGGCGATATTTATATCAAAAAAAGTATTTCTAAAACGTTCTAGTTTAGATTTTGATTTATCACTTATTATAAAATTTGCATGAGGATATTTATCCTTGAAAGTCGAAGTAGAAAGAATACCTTCCATAATGGCTAAAGCCATATTGCCAGCACCTATAAACCCAATTTTTGTCATTAAGCCTGATTAGCCTTCTCTAGAGAGATTCCTTTAACTTCAGGAGATCCCATTTGATCTACAATGTTGATATTATTAGGTGTAAATAGAAGTATGTTTTCTCCTAATTTACGATAGCTGCCATCAATGGCATATGTAGTCCCACATATAAAATCAAAGAGACGTTTTGCTTCATCAGTTTCTAGATAACGCAAATTGATTACCACAGGAATCCCTTCTCGTAATGACTGAGCTATTTCCAAGGATTGATCTGGATCTTTAGGCTCGAGAACTTTTATTTCACTAGTTGCGATATTGTTACTGCCAGCGGAAAATTTCACTAGGGGCTTGCGTGGTACTTGTTGGGCGGAGTAGTTGTTGCTATCTTCCTCTTCAACAAATCCCATAAATGTTTTTACTTTTTCAAAAAATCCCATAATAATCAATTACCTTCCTTTAATAAAATAAGGCACTACCTATTCTAATAAAAGTTGCCCCTTCTTCTATAGCAACCTCAAAATCATTAGACATTCCCATCGAGAGTTCTGGTAGTTTATATCTGGCTGCTAATTGTTTCAGCTGCCTAAAAATAGGTCTAGAGTCCTCTTTGTTGTCAGAAAAAGGAGCCATTGTCATTAGCCCTTTGACTTCTAACATTGATAACATTTTACACTTATCTAGAAAATAATCCAACTTGTAAGGATCTAATCCGTATTTGTTAGTTTCTCCAGAAATATTTACTTCTAATAGGATTTGAACCTTTTTATTCTCTTGTTGGGCAATAGTGTTTATACGGTTAGCTAAATCCAAGCTATCCACAGAATGGATAATATCAAAATATTTTAATACTTTTCTGCCTTTATTTTTTTGTAAATGACCAATAAAATGCCATTTTATACTCTTGCTAAGTATGTTTCTCTTTGATAAAGCTTCGATTTTGGGTAGGGCTTGTTGCAATCTATTTTCTGCAATATCGGAGATTCCCAGATTTAGTAGCTCTTCTATTTGAGAAATTCCTACTGTTTTGGTAACAGCAACTAGTTTGATATCAGAAGGATGCCTTTTCGCTTTTGCAGCAGCAGTTGCTATTTTTTTATTTATCTCTGCAATATTTTTAGCTATATTCATTTATAATAATTTGAATAAACCCTAACTCTACGATTAGGCTCTTCACCTATCGATTCTGCTTTGAGGCCTTCTTGAGTAACCTTGCGATGTTGCAAACGCCTTATATAGGCGTTAGCAGGACTTGCCTCCATAGTTTTTTTGTGTAGTTTTACTTTGTTAATAACTTCTGTTATCTCTAAAAGGGCGATGTGTTGTTCTTCATCCATTTCTGTACTAAGAGAAAAAATATGAGTTAGAAACTTTACCATGCTATTAGTGTTATTGTTTTTAATAAGATGTAAAGGGATATCTTTGTCTTTTAATATTTTTGTAATTTTAGAACTATTTTTGTTCTGAGAACGTAAAGTTAAAGCCAAATCTGCTTCCATTATGTCCTGTGTCAGTTCTATTTGTAGCCCTAAAGAGTCTATTGCTAGATTTAGACGGTCTTTATTGATAGCAAAAGGAAATATTTTCGTCTTTTGATATATTTTGTCTTTTTCTAATTCCAAGAGATTAGTTTCTTCTTGCCACACTTTTACTTGTCCTTCTTGGTCCATACCTCTAATTTCTGGGACCAGCTGTATGTTTTGCAAATAATTATCAACAGCGCTAGCTACATCATGATATATAGCAAGTAGATCTCGGGATCTAATCTCGACTAAAACATTGAAAGTAGGGGGCTCTTTGCGTTCTAGGATGGCTTTTTTTGTTTGTCGACGACGGGCTTCTTCATCGCCAAGAGTTACAGACTGTACGCCTCCTACTAGGTCTGCTATGGTGGGATTTTTGATTAAATTATCAATTGAATTTCCATGGGCAGTAGCAATGAGTTGAACTCCTCTTTCTGCAATAGTCCTTGCTGCGGCAGCTTCAGGCTCAGTGCCAATTTCATCAACAATGATAACTTCTGGCATGTGATTTTCAACGGCTTCTATCATAACTGCATGTTGCTTTTCTGGAGAAGATACTTGCATCCTACGAGCTTTACCTATTCCAGGGTGAGGGATGTCTCCATCTCCTGCAATTTCATTGGAGGTATCTACTACTATGACTTTTTTGTTTTCAGCAAGTATCCGGGCTATTTCTCTCAATTTTGTAGTTTTACCAATGCCAGGACCACCTAGTAGTAGTATATTTTCATTTGTGGAAATTATATCTTTGATTATATCTATTGTTCCGTAAACTGCTCTGCCAATTCTACATGTTAGTCCGATGACTTTTCCTTGTCTGTTTCTTATGGCCGATATTCGATGTAGAGAACGTTCAATCCCGGCTCTATTGTCACTAGTAAAAGGCCCAATATGTTTGCACAAAAAATCAATATCTTCATAAGTAACAGGGATTTCTGATATAAATTCATTGCTATTTTTATATCTAACTTCTGGTTTTCTACCGACGTCCAGTACGATTTCAGTTAAATCGGAAACACTTACCTTTTCAGAAATAATAGAATTTAAATGCTGTGGTAATAAATCCAATAGCTGTTGGATATCATCAGTGATACTTTTTCTAAATTGATTGGCAACAATTTCTTTGATATTTGTTTTGGTCATAGCTTATATATAATTTAATATATCCTTGGCAATTTTGCTAGCAGCCCCAGGGGGACCCATTCTTTCTTTCCCTATTTGTTGAACTTTTTTCTGTTTATGTTTATCTACAATTAAGGCTAACAAGGTATTGGCAATTTTCTGAGGATTATATTCATCAAGTAATTCTATGGAATTACCTAGGAGACGTTTTTGCAACCTAAAACGGTAATGGCTAGTTTGTGGCCCTAAAGCAGGAAAGGCCACAACTGGCTTCCCCAATCCTATTGCTTGTTCATTGGCTGTTCCTGCCAGTCCAAGGATTACTTGGCTATTTTTGATAATATCTCCAAATTTTTCAGATATTATAATATTGGGGTATTTTTCCAAGATTATTTTAACTCTATCAATATCAAGAGATTTAGAAATTGCGATCAAAAAGACCACTTTTTCTTTAAGTTTTTTTCTCTGTATTTCTTTTATAATATTGGCTATTAGTTTTAAATTTTCATAGGATTCTTGGCGGCTTCCAGGGAGGATACCAATAGTGATATCTTCTTTTTCTAGTTGGAAATTTTCGTTGTGAAAGGAAATAGTGTCCATCATTACGTTGCCATAGCATTCACTTTCTATACTTTGGTTTTGCAAATAATCTTTGGTAAGTAAATCTCTAGTGAAGGTTTTTGTTACAAAGCGTTTCATTATAAATAATTCTAGCTTGTTGTGTGCCCCAACATAACTAGATTTTGCTGTAGAAATGAAAAATTTTTTACCTTTTGAGAATACTGCAGATAGCAACAGTGGATAAGTATCTCCTACCGCTATTATAGCTTTAGATTTTCCCCTGTTTTTAAAAAGGGCTTTTAGTTGGCTAAAGGTGAGTTGTAATAATCCAGCTTTGATATCTTTTAATAGATCTTTGCTGGTCATAACAAAACCTCCAGAGGGCAAGTCTTGACCGTTACTTATCAATGAAATATTGTTTTCTAGGTAGCTGGACCCTTTTCCTACAAGTGATAGACCTTTAATCTTAAGATTATTATCTAATAATAATAGCTCTTTGATGATAGCTGTAGCTATAATATCTTCACCATGACCGTTGCTGATAAAAAGAAGCTCTTTCATGCTATATCTTGAATTGTAAGTTATAAAGATTTTTGTATATACCGTCTTTCTTAATTAGTTCTTGGTGATTGCCAATTTCTACAATCTTTCCTTCTTTTAAAACAATGATTTTTGTTGCATGTATTACTGTAGATAATCGGTGAGCTATAACGAAAGTTGTCCTTTGGGCCATAAGACGTTCTAGGGCTTCTTGTACGAGTCTTTCAGATTCAGTATCTAAAGAAGATGTTGCTTCATCTAAAATCAATATTTTAGGGTTTCTTAGTATAGCTCTAGCTATAGCGACACGTTGCTTTTGTCCTCCTGATAATCTTACTCCTTGATCTCCAACCAAGGTGTCATATCCGTCTGGAAACATGGAAATAAAAGAATGTGCATTAGCAGCTTTTGCAGCAGTAATAACCTCCTCTTTTTTAGTAGCAATATTTTTCCCGTACATAATATTTTCTAAAATACTGCCATTGAAAAGCATTGTTTCTTGAGGCACGATGCCAATATTATTCCTTAGAGAAGAAAAAGATAGATCTTTGATGTTGGTGTTGTCTATTAGTAGATGTCCGCTAGTAGTATCATAAAAACGTGGAATTAAGTTGATTAAAGTAGTTTTCCCGGCGCCACTTTGTCCAACAATTGCTATAACTTCTCCTGGAGATACATGCAAGTTAATATCTTTGAGTATAAGATCTTCTTTATTATAAGAAAAAGAAACGTTTATAAATTTTATCTCTCCTTTAACATTTTCCAGTTTGATAGGGTTAGATTTTTCTTTAACCGATGGTTTCATATCAATAAGCTCAAAAAAACGATCGGCCCCAACTATTGATTTTTGCATATTAATATATACTTGGCTGATAGCTAGGATAGGACCTGGTAACAAAGCAATACCAGTGAGAAATTCTGCAAATTTTTCTGGAGGTAGAGTCCCGGCAATTATTTGTTGACCGCCTATCCAAAAGATAAATACTACTATTAAAGCATTAAGAAAACTCATTATAGGTTCCTTGAGCTCTCCTATCCGAACTTGTTGTATTTCGATGCGTAGGTTGTTATTGTTTTCTTCTACGTATTTTTTTATTTCATGTCTTTCTTTTGTAAATGATTTAACTATACGGATATTTGATAAAGTTTCTTGTAAAATGACTACCATATTTGCTAATTTCTCCCTGTGTTTTGTGGTAAGAAACTTTAGCCAAATACCGACTTTCCCTATAAATAAGGTGTACAAAGGAATGATAGTTATCATAGAAGCTGCAAAGAGGAAATTAATCCTAAACAGATAAACTAAGACTCCAACTACTGTAAGTAAATTAGGTAAAAGTTTAGAAAAAAGATCAATGGTGGTATTTTGAACTAAGTTGGTATCGTTAGTTGTCCTTGATATTAGTTCTCCAACTCGCCACTTTGCATAAAAATCTAAAGATAACATTTGTAGATTTCTGTAAATTTGGATTCTTATGTCCCGAAGTGTTTTGTAACCAACTATGGCCATTAAGTAAGCTTGGCCATATTTTGAGAAACTTTGGAGAAAGAACAGCAAGATTCCATCTATCATCCAATTATGAAAATTGTCAGTAGCACCGCCTTGAATTGCTGAAGTAATATTTCTAACAAGAGGCATCAGTAAAATATTACTGGCAGTAAAGAATAGTGTAGAAAATAAAACACCAACAAGATATATCCAATATTTTTTAAAATAACTTAAAATACGAAGATATGATTTCATTAGATATCCATATTGTTACAATTTCCTTAATTTATCAAGTTTTTCTTTTATCCTTTGTTCTATGCCATTGTTGGTAGGTTTGTAATAGTTTTTTGGTTCTGGCATATATGATTGTTTGGTATAGCCGCCGTAATCATGTACATATTTGTAATCTTGACCGATTCCAAGTTTTTTTTCTCCATCGTAGGAAGCGTTTTTCAAATGGTCGGGTATTTCTTGAGTGGGGTTATTTTTAACGTCTTCTAAAGCTTCATCTATGGCTTTGTAACAGGCGTTGCTTTTAGGGGCACAAGCTACGTAGATGGCAGCGTGGGCTAGAGGGATACGCGCTTCTGGCATGCCAATGAACTCTACAGCTTCACGGGCTGCATTGGCAACTACTAGCGCTTGGGAGTCCGCTGTCCCGACATCTTCAGATGCACAGATAACAATTCTACGTGCTATAAAAGCAGGATCTTCTCCTGCATATATCATTTTGGCAAGCCAATAAATTGTAGCATCTGGGTCTGAACCACGCATGCTCTTGATGAAAGCAGAGATTATATCATAATGCTCATTTTCATCATAAGCTATAGCTTTCTGTTGGATTGCTGATTCGGCATCTTGTTTTGAAAAGATAACTTGGCTCTTTTTTTTATCATTATTAGAGGAAGAAGCTATAACTCCTACTTCCAGGGAATTGAGAGCTTTGCGAGCATCGCCATTGGCTTTAGCTGCTAGGAATTCTAAAGCATCTTTTTGAGCTTTTATATTGAAATTCTTTAAGCCTTTTTCATCAGTTAATGCTTTATTTAAAACTTGTAAAATATCTTTTGTTGTTAGTGCTTCAAGTCTAAATACTTGAGAACGAGATACTAGGGCGGAAATAACAGAATGAAAGGGGTTTTGGGTGGTGGAACCTATTAGGATTATGGTCCCTTCTTCTACATCAGGTAATAGGGCGTCTTGTTGCATTTTATTGAAGCGATGTAGCTCATCAATAAATAAAATAGTTCTTTTTAAGTATAGTGTTTTTTGTTCTTTGGCTTTGCTTATAACCTGACGTAAATCTTCAGTTTTGGCGATAACGGCATTTAATTTAACAAAGTTGGCTTCAGTACATCTTGCAATTACGTTAGCAAGAGCGGTCTTGCCACAGCCAGGAGGTCCAAAAAAAATCAGAGAATGTATTTTGTCTTGTTCTATTAAGTTGCGCAGAAGTTTTCCTGGACCTAGAATATGCTTTTGGCCCTGGACTTCATCAAGTGTTTGCGGTTGCATTCTGGTGGCTAGTGGTTTTTGATAAAATAGTTCTTCTTCGTTAGCGTTTTCAAAAAGTTCCATGATCTAATTATACTAGACACAAAATGGAATCAAATCAATAACTATATAGATTTGTGTTATAATAAAATGGGTTGTGTATGAAAAAATCTTTTTATTATATTTTATGTGTACTATTTATCCTTTCTTTTTTCTTATCCTCATGTAGTATAACAGGCAGCAGTGATGATGATAGTGACAATGTTGTAGAAAAAAACAGTTTAGGAATCCTTGTTCCTGCTTACTTTTATCCAGCCTGGTGGGATTCACAGACAAACCTTTGGGATGACCTTGCTTTGGTGGCTAGTGATATTCCTATTATTGCAATAATGAATCCCAATAGCGGGCCTGGTACCGCCCAAAATACAGACTATCAAACAGCGATAACTACTTTGCAGCAAAGTGGAGGGCAAGTAATAGGCTATGTTCATACTAGCTATGGTGAGAGGGATATTGATACTTGCAAACAGGAAATAGACAATTATTACGATTGGTATAGTGACATTGATGGTATCTTTTTTGATGAAATGGACAATAACACCAATGATATTGATTATTATAAATCATTGTATAATTATGTTTTATCAAAGGAGCAACAAGCGATAGTTATTGGGAATCCTGGTATTAATACGGAAGCAGAATATCTATCAGCTGCCACGGGATTGGTGATATTTGAGAATAATAGTGGTTATGCAGCTTGGTCACCGGATCAATGGATAGAAAATTACTCTTCAGATAAGTTTGCTGTTTTGCTGTACAACATTGATGATGAAAATACTATGAAGACGAATATAGATTTAGCCATCAGCAGGAACATCGGTTGGCTTTATTTGACAGATGATATTTTGCCTAACCCTTGGGATACTTTGCCAAGTTATTGGGAGGAAGAAGTCTCTTATATCCAGAGTAAAAATAGCTAGTTAAGGCCTTTTTGATTAAGAACGGACATCAGGTTTTGTAGTCTTTCTTCTTTTATCTTCTGTGGTACTTGGTGGGGCATTTTGGCTGCAGCAGTGAAGGGCCGAGGGGAGTACATGGCAGTATTTGCCTGAGAAAAATTTATTTTTTGGACAAGTTCTAATGTCTCTTTAAAATGAGATTCTTGCTCGCCAGGAAAGCCTACTATAATATCTGTAGACAGGGAAACATCAGGGATGGCTTTTCTTATTTTTTCAACTAAAAGAATATAATCAGCTACATTATATTTTCTGTTCATTTCTTTTAAAATGTGGTCACTACCTGCTTGAATAGGTAAATGTATAGACCTGCTTATTTGTGGATGTTCGGCGATAGTTTTAATTAGTTTGTCAGAAAAGTCTTTGGGATGAGAAGTTAGAAAGCTGATTTTTTCGACATGACCTAGTTTTATTATGCCGATTAAAAGATCTGAAAAATCATATTGCGGGTATCTATCCTTTCCATATGAATTAACATTTTGTCCTAGCAAAACGATTTCTTTGTAAAAATCATTGTCAATTTTTTTTATTTCTTCAAAGATGTCTTCTTTAGTTCTACTAGTTTCTCTCCCTCTTGTATAGGGAACTACACAATAAGTGCAAAAATTATTGCAGCCGTGCATGATAGTGACCCAGGCTTGATAGTTACTATTACGTTTAGGGATGATGGCAGGACCCTCTAAGTGTTTGTCTAGGATTTCCATGGTGTGTTTTTCCTTGCCTGATTCCACTTTACTTAAGATTTGAGGAAGATTTCCAATATTATTAGTGCCGAAAATAAAGTCTACATGAGGGGCCTTTTTGAAAATAGTTTCTTTCGCGTGTTGGGGCATACAGCCGCATACACCGATCTTGAGAGAGTTATTATTCTCTTTTAGCTTTTTTAATAGTCCAAGCCAGCCATAAACTCTGTTTTCTGCTTTTTCTCGGACACTACAAGTATTCAAAATGATGATATTTGCTTGTTGGTAGTTAGTGGTTTCTTGATAACCTAAAGATTCTGTAATTGCCATTATTCTTTCAGAATCATTTTTGTTCATTTGGCAACCAAAGGTGCGAATATAGACTCTAGGGGTGTTCAAATAGTTTTTTTTTTGTTTTTCTGGCATTTAAAAATTAATAAATTATTTTTTATTAGCTTATATCTGCTTTTAATTCATTTGGGTTTTTAAGCAAGAACCATACAATTAAGCTCCCTAGCAGAGCAAGCAGTCCTGAAGAATGAAAAGCTAAGCGGTAGCTATTAAAAAGGTCATAAACCCAACCACCAAGTAAAGGGCCCAGAAAACATCCACTTCCATACCCGATAAATACTAATCCGTAATTAATAGAAAAATTCTGTTTGCCGTAATAATCAGCTGTAAGCGGTGGATATACGGCCAAAAATCCGCCAAAGCATAGTCCGATAAAGGCTGAAAGGATATAAAAAGTTAGCATTCCTGAGGCTTGGAAAAAGATAAACATCCCGCAGCTGATCATTAGAAATAATAAAGCAAGTGTCTTTTTCCCTCCCCAGATATCAGTTAAGTAGCCAGTAAGTACTCGGCCCAAACCATTAAATATTGAAAGTATTGTCAAGGCAAATGCTCCCTGGATAGCAGTTAGCCCATTACCCAAAGCAAAGGCAACTACATGTCCTATGGTCATCATTCCTGCTACCATTGAAATGAAATAGGTGAAAAATAAGATTTTGAAAGAAAATGTTTTAATCATTTCTTTAGGGGAATAAGAAACTTCTTCTTTGGTTTCTTCTGCTGATGAAGTTGTAGCTTTTTCAACAGGTGCTTTTAAAAATTGTGCAAAAGAAATTATCAAGGCGCCAAAAATCAAGCCACAGAAAAACATTGTTGTTCTCCAACCGTATAAATTGATAAAATGAGTCATAACAGGTGATAAAAAAGCGGCACCAAAGCCAAACCCAAAAATAATAATACCCGTAACCAGTCCTTTTTTTTCAGGGAACCATTTTATGCCACAGGATATAGAAGGGATATAGCCTAGTCCAGTGCCTATTCCCCCCAAGACACCATAAAAGATATACAACCAGATTGGTGATTGAGAGAAAGAAGCTCCTATCCAACCTAAGGCTACCATAATCCCACCAATGGTTGCGGTAATACGTGGTCCATATTTTTTCTCGCATATTCCTCCAATTGACATAAATGCTGAGAACACTAGAAGTAGTATAGATATCGCTAAGGAGATTTGGACTCTGCCCCATCCGAGGTCTTTTTCTATAGGTAGGAGAAAAACTCCCCAAGAGTAGGCAACTCCTAAACATAACATGATCATAATACCGGCAATGACTACTATATATTTAGTTTTGTTCATTTTTGCCTCCTATTTTCATAATTGCATAGCAATGATCGATTCATAATCGTCAAGAGTTCCTTTGCTAAGGCAGCAATCGATTATTTTTTTACCTAATGGGTCAAGTTCTGGAATAAGGTATTTTTTTAGCTGATTTGTAAAGAAACTGTTTAGTATTTTTGCTCCTTCGTCATAAGTTTTATCTCCTACTTCATGCTGATTTTCAACCTGGAAGAAATAATCTGGTATTTGTATTCCCTCTACCACAAAGCGTGCTGGAGTGTATCCCAATAATGGAGAGCGTGCTTCTTTTAGTTGTTCTTTTTTGAATTTTGCTATACCACGGCGTGCAAAATACTCACGACATATCCATTGCGGCATAAAGCCAACTTGCCAGGCCCCTATGTTTTGGTTTGGAAGCAAAAGATAACGTGTATGTGGAGTATCTAGAATCTGTTTAAGCAATAAATTGGCATGATTAATAAAGCGACCTGTTGCAAATGGCCAATAAGAACCAACTCCTTCGCTGGACATAGTATCGTTTTCAAGTATACTTGGATTTCCGTGTCCGCGTGGTGATACTAGCCGCCACAACCAAGCCAGTGCTGGCGACAGAATGTGACATAAACCGATAATACCATAGGAAATATTATCTTTATGGCATAATGGTGTGCGAATACCGAAACTACGAAAATCAACTTCTGCTGGAGTGTTGACCGTAAATGGTGCGTCTTCACGTGGCAATATGACTCGTGGGTTAGGACAGGGAGTTCCCGGTGCATCTTTGATATGTTCCCAAAGTAGAGCAGTAGAGTTTGGGGCTGCGTCTATATTGAGAAATAGTAAGGGTTTTTTTGGATGAATGCAGATGTTTTCAAGATGGGGGTCTGTTCCATATTTTTTCAAATGATTAACACGTAAAAACCAAGCATTTTCAGCGTCTGTAACTACTATTTTTTTTGTCTTTTTGCTTTTTTTAGCGTTAACGTTAGCCATGTCATCGGTTACTGGGTGCAGTGCGCAAAACTGGTTAATATTTAGGGTGAAACTTTTACCTGAAACAGCATTTGTCCCAAGGAGTAAGGCCCCATTTTTTTCTCGGTGTGGGTATTCAAGCATCTCGCTTTTTCCACCGCCGGATGCCCCTTCATGCATAAAAGTTGTGATATTTTCATAGGGGGTAACAGCTTGAACAGTTGAAGCGTGTAG
>Ga0272440_1003499_pt1 | contig 11718 bp, 11 predicted proteins | sample SSMMMBAug17_FD_192440 | JGI IMG/M metagenome (GOLD analysis project Ga0272440, IMG submission 192440) | Marine sediment archaeal communities from Little Sippewissett salt marsh, Falmouth, MA, United States - SSM-MMB-Aug17 | ecosystem: Environmental > Aquatic > Marine > Wetlands > Sediment ... | reverse complement strand
CAGACCAGTCCGACTTGTCTGACCTGTCCGACTTTTGAAAATGGGGAGATTATTTTTCGAGCATTCCTATGTAAACTTGATATTATTTTCGAATTGCTCTACAAATAGATATTTCATAATAGTTCCCTCACAAATAAATAGTCTGTTCATAAATTATAGAGCGCTATTAATGAAAATTCTTACATATTTTTTATTTTTTCTGAACTTTAGTTTGGTAATTATTATTTGACTTAGATTCTATAAAAGGCTAAATATGGAAAGAGATCAGGTTAAATTCTCTAACAAAAGGAGCGGGGCGTGATAAAGAAGCAATTATGTAGTTATATTACCATAAGTGGTTTTTACCGCGTTGTTTTGACAATATTTGTATTATCTGTAATTTTTCATACAGATGGCAAGGCATCAATGGGGACAATGACAGTCAAAGGTATAGATGCCGAAATCGTAAGCTGCTCAGACAGTATGAAAGTATCACGAACAATACTAAAGACATTAGCCAGTCAGGAAAGAAAACTAACAATAAACGATGTATCAGGAACAGTGATGGTGACAGGTTTTTCAAATATACTGACCTCAACCACATTAAATTCAAATCATAATGGTGTGATCCTTGTATCAGGAAATACAACATTAACCCTGCCTGCTCCTTCAAATAATATTGGAATACAATATACAATCAAAAAAATAGATACGTCTGCAAATACAGTAACGATATCAGGAAACGTAGATGGTGAAAGCAATCCCCAACTTACACAGGAGAATTCTTATATAACCATAATCAGTAATGGTAATACCTGGTATAAAGTAGCAGAAAGTGTTGCAACAGTAACAAATACAGAAAATCAAACCTATATAAGCAATTCCTTAGGAATGACTTTTCGACTGATTTCATCAGGAACATTTGTAATGGGCAGTCCAACTGACGAACTTGGTCGTGGAAATGATGAAACACAATATACAGTTACCTTATCTGAATCATTTTACATACAAACGGCAGAAGTCACTCAAGGGCAGTGGCTCAATGTTATGAATTCAAACCCTTCTTCTGCAGCCACCTGTGGATATAATTGTCCAGTTGAAAACATATCATGGAATGATGCCCAAACATTTATCGTTGCATTAAATGCAATGGGTGAAGGTTCTTATACATTGCCAACCGAAGCACAATGGGAATATGCCGCCAGAGCAGGAAGCAACACTGCATTTGCGAATGGCGGCATTACTGAGACAATGTCAAGCGCTAATCTTGATGTAATGGGTTGGTATGTCAGTAATTCAGATGCAAGTCCTCATGCAATCGCTCAAAAAACTGCCAATATCTGGGGGTTATTTGATATGCATGGAAATGTTTTAGAATGGTGTAACGACTGGTATGATACTTATCCTACTGGTTCTGTTACCGATCCGGTTGGTCCATCATCTGGATCTGAAAGGGTAAGACGTGGATGTGGTTTTAATAACGAAGCGCGACACTGCCGGTCTGCATATCGATATAAAAGTTCTCCTGGCACTCAGCATTACTCGTTTGGGCTGCGACTTGTGTGGAATCCATCGTGAGGCAAGGGGGAACAAAAAGCCATGAAGGTATAATCAATATACCACAGTTTTTGTCATTGACAAACTCCTTTAAGAATACTTTCGTGATCGCATGAAATCATTGGCATGCATATTATTGTTTCATTAAATCGAAACAATCTTTGCGTCAATATTTAATTTTATTATTGCTTGAAATTAAATAATCCATTTTGTATTTGTATGAAATTCACTTCCCCTATACTGTACATACGCCCGATAGCTGATTACAAAATGTTTTCAGGCACCGAAAACTTCACTTATTCACTAAGGAATGCTCGGAAAATAATTTCCCCATTCGGTAAAGTCAGACAAGTCAGACAGGTCAGACCCGTCTGACTTGTCTGACCTGTCCGATTTTTGAAAATGGGGAAGTTATTTTTCGAGCATCCCTAAGCATGCTTTTAACAGAGCTATCACAAGTGATCATTGATCTTTTTGATGTTATATCATCTGAGAATGGAAAAAAGCAGGTATTATCGTTCAATCATGGTTTTTCATGGCATAATTTTTGCCCTTTCTATGAATATTCAGTTTTAAGCAAGGGCAATTATTGTGTCACTATTATCTGAAATTTTTCTGTCATTAGTTTTTTTATTTTTTTAGCATGATCTTTGACATTATTTAAGAATCGAAAGACTAAGTCCCACATTATTTGAACCTAATAGTCTCAATCAAATTGTATATACTTTTTTATTCCATAAAAATGCATAGATCTAAAAAACAGCAAGTATGTAAGTTTTTGGGACAAATGCACAAGGATGTTTCCAATTTGGATAATGCCTATGCAATTTATCAAAAAGCCCTGGCATTGGTTCCAAAAAATGAAACGATTTGAGTGTAACCCACATAGCCGGTGAATACAATTTGCTCATCATTTTTTGAACCAGGATTACACTGATTAAGATGATTAATAATAGCTTTATTAAAGTGAAAACTCTTAAACGTTTTTATTTAAGAATTCTGATAAATTTTTCCCCTAACTTGTACATACGCCCCCTTCACTTATGGTTCGCTCAAATTCTGATTTGTATTATTATTGACACGTTGCCATTGAATCTCATTAATAGCATCCTCAACATCAATATGAAATTTTTCATTCAAGGTCTTCAATGTTAGATCTCGTTTGACAGCAAACCGGTAGTCTCTGTATTTCAAAGCGCTGTCTTTTCTTTCTAAATTTGATAACTGTGCTACAAGAACACCACGATCCAATTGATGCGGATGGGGCAACAAATCATTTTTTCTTGCTGCATCCAACAAATAGTTATCAATGATGGCACGTTGTTCTGGATGTGATGGCATTCCATTTACACCATAGCCAGATAATTTTTGTGGATAGGCTGTTTGAACAAAATGATTATTAATTGCATATTGTTTGGCTAAAGGAATCAGACTTTCACCATCATGCAGCTTTTTATTGACCATTTCGGCGATATCCATCGTTTCAAATACACTGTATTGCACTTGAACTGTTTCTACTGGCAAAAAGCGATTTTTTATTGCAAAAAAGTGATTGAATAATACAGTGTCTGGAAAATCGAGCGCTAACCGACGTGTGGGATATATACCTTCATGCGTCATCCCATATTTTACTGATATAAATCGGCTGGCCACATGATCATGATCAATTTGTTCAAGCTCTTTCAAAACAGGAGAAAAAAAATTAATCATTTCCTGGTGTACCACACGATATAAAAAACGTTTCAAATAGCTTTTATAAGCATTTTCCATTGGTAAAGGTAAAAAGGAAAGAAATTGATACCATTCTTCTGGTGTCAGCAAAGGTTTAATGATGGTAAGTGTTAAAGACTTATTCTTAATACGTCCAAGGACAACATCAGGACATTTCAAGTGAAAGTTATGCTTTTCTCGTTGAATACATGCTTGAATAGCTTTTGTTGCTTGTTGAGGATCTGATTCAATGCCATATTCTTTAAAAGCTAAATTTATATCAATATCATTCGTTTTCTTTTTATGTTTTAACCATTGTATTGCTGCACGTTGTATGCGAGATCTTTGTGATATCGCCAAAAACTTTGAATAATATGGATCATCAAGGAGGCCCAGTTGATCTGCAATGTATCCAATCGCCATATTTTTCTTAAAATCATCAAATATCTGCATTTTTGATTTATTCGAATAATAAATAAATTGAATATATGCAAACGTGCCTTGGGAAATGTTTCCAGCTTTTGATTTTATTACTGATTTAGGAGACCAATGCCACCATATAAAGGAGACAGCCATTGCTGTCACGCAAAGGCTGAATGAAATGATGACTAATTTTGTTTGTTTTTTTTCTTGTCGCATAAATACATTTTTTTAATTTTTTTCTGTCTTTTTCCATTAAGAAATAATCGAAAAAATAGAAAACTTATTTTCAAATCATTCTTTATATCACATCAAGTATGCAGTATGATCAATCCCCAAACTTTGCAAAATGCTCTGTCCTTTATAAATTGTTTCATTGTATTCATTTTCCGGAATTGAATCATAGACAATCCCCCCCCCAACTCGAAATGTCATCTGCTTGCCTTTAATCAATAATGTTCGAATGGCAATGTTCGAGTCAAAATAGTGTCCATAACTATGAAAAAAAATTGACCCGGTATAGATACCTCGGGTTTCCTGTTCAATTTCAGATATAATCTCCATGGAACGAATCTTTGGACAACCAGTAATTGATCCGCCAGGAAAAACGGCTTTGATGACATCAATGGGCATAACCGATGATTCCGATAATGCATCCACAATGGAAATGAGATGATACACATTATTATAGGGTTCGACTCGCTTGAATTCTCGAACTTTGACCGAACCTGGACATGAGATTTTTCCAAGATCATTACGCAGCAAATCAACAATCATTGCCAGTTCTGCAGTATCCTTTGTTGAGTTTAATAATATTTTTTGATTTTTTTGATCATCATAAGGCGTTTGACCTCGTGATATTGTTCCCTTAATGGGTCGCGTCTCAATATGATTTCCATTACATACAATGAACCTTTCCGGTGATGAAGATATAATCTCAATCCCAACCACATTGAGATAAGCAAAAAAAGGGGCTGGATTGATAGAAAATAATCGCTTAAACAGACTGAATCCATCAAATTCACCTTGAATTGAAAATTTTTGCGAAATATTGGCCTGATATATATCGCCTTCTCGAATATATTCTATGACCCGTTGTAATTGTTGAATATAATCGGAACGATGAATATGCTGATGAATGGATGAGATGCTTGTTTGAATGCTGGCATTTACTGGATCCTTTTCAAACGCCGGCATTTGTGTTTCAAAATCATAACGTGTTAATAATTTTTCGGATATTTGATAATCATAAAAAGTAGAATAAAAACAAATAACAATATCATCAATGGCTTCATTATCAGTACATTTTGGCAGCGTTTCAACATAGTGACCACATTCATAAGAAAAATATCCAATTGCACCGGCATGTTTCAAGTTAAGATGTTGATAGGCGTTGAATAATTGTTTCAAAAATTCAAACACATTCATTTCTGCTTGCGTTTTGGTATCAGTTGTTTGAAGCGAAATCTGCCCATTTTTTATCTGAACAATCAAAAAAGGATTTATACCCCAAAAAACCCGATTGGCACAATCCAATCGGGTACCACTCAACAAACAGGCAAATGAATGACAGGATGCGTACTCATTCATGAGGGCCATCATGGCATCCCAGTTCATCTTTTGATACCTTGTATTAACTTTATTGATTGTCGGAAATATCATTGCTTTTTACCACGCTCTGGCGCGTTAAGGCTGTTCTGATTGCAAATGCTTACGCATCATAAACAATTTCAATATTTGAAAAATAGTCTTCCAATTCTTGAATAAGTGACCATGCTTCATCAAATTGACTTGCTTTGGTTGCTGAGTTGATTTTCGCTGCCAGATTTCCAAGCGCTGTAAATCCAAATGGTTTTCCATACCCCTTGATGCTATGGGAGATTCGTTCCATTTCAACAACATTTTTATCTATAGCAGCTTGTTTCAGTTGATTAATATCATTTTGGGCGTTGTCCATGAACTGGGGAATATATTTTTTTACTTTACTTTTGACAGAAATTTTATGTTTCATTGCATTTTTCCTAAAAGTTTACGATTTGCATAAGCCAGGTCCGCTTCTGTGTTAATATTGTAAAAGGAAAGCAGCTGGGGATCTTTTTTACGCAATGTAGACTCGCAAATGGTTTCTGTTTTCAAACTTTTAAGACATCTAGTTATCTTAAATTTCTCCAATTGTAAATTATTTTTAAAACAATTTAAGCACTGTTTGGAATATATTGCAAATAGCGGCTCATTTCCTTTTTCTGTTTGGGGATAATAGGCATCATAGGAATTCTTGTATGAGTCACACATATACGCAATTAAATCTTTTGATATAAAGGGGGTGTCGCATGCAACAACAAAGGCCTGAGGATTAATTGCGTATAATAATCCCGAATATACGCCATTGAGAGAACAATGCGCTTTATAAACATCAGGAACAATCATTGTATCCCAGCCGAGAAAATCATCAGGGGAACGTGTAACAACGATTAAATCATCAAAAAGGGAATTCATGACTTCATAGATACGTTCAAAAATGCTTTGTGTTCCCACCTTAAAAAAAGACTTGTTGGAACCATTTACCCTTGAGTTTCTTCCACCCGCAAGAATGATTCCGGAAACAGGATATTTTTTTTGCATATTTAAGTTACCTTGATTTTTGTTTAGACTTATGATTATAATGCCTATTTTACTTATTTGTCTATTTTAACATAATATTTATCATAATGATAATGCAAGCTTCATTTAGAACGGATAGGTCTATAAGTGTATACATTTTTTTTCTTAGCCCTGAAAGGGCGGCAACATACCAGCCCAGGGCATTATACCCAAAAAGTTAATTGATGGTTTTAAACGAATAGATATGGAAACCGACTTATCTGAGTTGATAAAGAGAAAGATTAATCCATAAAGAACTTGATGCGTATCTCATTTTTTTGAAACAACTATAAAATAATTGACATAGTGTGAAATATTGACAATAATAGTTAAATTAAGTATAAAAAGCGTCGTATGATTATTAAAAAAGATGTATTATTTCGATATTATTTATTAAAAGGGCAGGCCTATTATGATCACCGAAAAAATTTTGAATGAGCAGGGTATTTATCAAACCCTGGATCAACTGACACAGGATATCATCAATCAAAGTAAAGATATCAATCAACTGATTCTTGTGGGAATTCAAACAGGCGGCGCCTTTCTTGCTGAGCGAATTCATAAAAACATTCAACAAAGGCTGAATAAAACCATTCCTATAGGAAGTGTAAATATTGCCTTGTATCGTGATGACTGGACAAAAATCAGCTATCAGCCTATTCTGCAAGGTACCAATATTACTTTTTCCATAGATGATAAGCATATTATATTGATTGATGATGTCGTCTTCACAGGCAGGACTGTTCGCGCAGCGATGGATGCAATTTTTGATATTGGTCGCCCTGGACAGATTGAATTGGCTGTGCTGGTCGATCGCGGACATCGAGAATTACCAATTCAACCTGATTATTGTGGCAAAGTCATTCAAAGCAAACGCTCACAAACTGTCAATGTTTATTTAAAAGAGCATGATGGAAAAGATTCTGTTGTGCTTGTTTCGTAATGGTACAAAAAATGAAACATCCAAAAGATCATCAAGGTAATGCCCCTCAACAGCTTGGTATAGCTGTACTAACAGTTTCTTCAACCCGAACTATGGATACTGATACAAGTGGCCATTGGATGACAAAACGTATTTTAAAAGAGGGACACAGGCTGGAAACCCATTTAATCATCCCAGACAATCAGGAATTGATTCATAAAACAGTACTGAATATGGCCAGTCAATCTCAGGTAAATGTAGTACTGATTACTGGAGGTACAGGGCTGAGTCCAAATGATATTACGATTGAAGCTGTAACGCCTTTGTTTACTAAATTGATACCAGCATTTGCTTCTATTTTTTCTTATCTTAGTTTTGAAGAAATTGATTCAGCAGCAGTTTTATCACGTGCAACAGCTGGTTGTATAAACAATACAGTGGTATTCTGCATGCCTGGAAGTCTTAAAGCTGTCAAATTGGCCTGTAATTCGCTTATTTTTAATGAATTACATCATATTTGTCACCACTTATTTGAAAAAAAATTATTTGAAGATAATGGAGCGCCGCTTAATGAATAATGTCTTGATTATTGAAGATGAAGCTGTTACACGAATGATGTATAAAAGTTATGTTCAAAAAATAGCACCAGAGTATGACATTTTTGAAGCAAGTAATATTTTGCAGGGTATTTGTCTGTGTTTCGACAGGCATCCGCAACTTATTTTGTTGGACATGATTATGCCAACATACAGCGGCAAATTAATAATTGATATTCTGGAAGAAGGTATTAAACATAAAATTATTTCATATAAACCAAAAATAATTGTAATATCTGCCATAGAAACTGTCGAGGAACTGACATCATTAACACAAAGACTGTTAGTATCATCAGTTATGCCAAAGCCATTACCATTTGATACTCTGGCAGAAATACTCACATTGCATTTAAAATTATGACAATGAAAAAAATCAGTAAGGAATAAACCAAATGAACAAAAAAAAATTTCGTTTTTTAATTGTTGAAGATGATGAAATGATTCGACTTATCCACAAAGATTTTCTTGGAGAACTCTATCCAGATTCGGAAATAATTGAGGCTGAAAATGGGGCGCAAGGCATTTGCCATTATTTTGAAAGCCATCCTCATATTATTCTATTGGATATGATGATGCCGATTATGGGCGGGGAAGCATTTCTGGATATTTTGGAAGAAGGTCATCGCAGCAAAATACTCAACAAAAAACCCAAAATAATTGTTGTCACTGCAATTAAAGATGTTAAGGAATTAATGAGTATTGGTAAACGATTTGCTGTTGAAGCAGTTATTTCAAAGCCATTGGTCCAAAATCAACTTAAATCATTACTTGAAGATTGGATATCATAATGAATTTAACACATTCCCTCAATGATGACTTAAAAACTGCTCCTGTATTTGAAATTGAAAAGGCATTGAACCGTGTTCATAATAAAAAAGATTTGCTCAAGCGGGTTATTGATATTTTTGTAAAAAGTTTATCAGAAAGAATCAATGCCATTGAAAAAGAACTTGAACAGCAAAATTGGGAAGCGCTTGGGACATTGGCGCATTCGATAAAAGGTTCATCATGGACAATCGGTGCCCAACAATTGGGCAATATCGCCTATGCAATGGAAAAAGCGGCTGGCGATAAAAACTTGCATTTGTTTAGAGAATTAGTTCAGCTGTTTCAATCGAGTGTGCAGCGGTTCCTGGACTTTGAAAAAAATTTAAACAATCTTACATCAGAGTCTTCAAGTATCCGTTGAATAATACTGTAAGTAACATTTACAGTTTAATTCTAATTATAGTAAATTTTACACTCTAATTTTATATTCAACTGTTAGTGAAAATGTAACATATTTTTAATAAATCCTGCCAGTTAAGCTAAAAAGCTACCGCTCATTATTTCATGGCATAATTGCTGCTCTTTAATTGGGAAAAGTAAGTTTTATTGATTTTACTAAAATATCCCAATTGGAGGTCAAGCATGAAAGCATCAGAGCAAGTCAAAAAATATCATGTTGTATTTAAAAATAAATTCGTCACAAATGTAAAGCCAGAGGATGTCCAAAGACATTTTATCTCGAAATTTAAGATTCCTGAAAAATCAGTTGAAAAAATATTTTCAGGTCGTCGGGTACGAATAAAAAAAGGGCTTGGTCAACAAACAGCACTGGATTTACAGGATAAATTGTTTCAAATCGGAATGCTGTGTGATTTGGAACTCGTTATCGAACAAAAACCAAAACAGAAATTATCTTTATCTCAGACACCCAAAAAAACGCAACAAATTAGACAATCTGTTGATGATGACGATGATGACGATGATGATTTTGAAGCGGATTTTGATCTTTCCGAAATATTAATGCAGGCAGAAACCAATACTTCGGATAAAAATAATGTAAAAAATATTGTTGAAATAATAAAATGCCATGAAAATAAAATCATAGACATTCAATATTTAAAGAAAAATAGTAAATACGTTGATACTGAGAATCATTTTTGTCTGGCAGAACATGATAAAAAAAGTAATGCGTTTTTTTATTTTGATGATTTTATCCAGGGCAACTGGTGTGATTCCGAACAAAAAACTTTAAAAACTGAATCCTTGCGAATTAATGAAAACCTGTATAATAAAAAGAAACGAATATACAGACATCTTATTCCAGATCAAGCTTATGTTACCCTGAACAATGATCTGCACACATATTATATTCGAAAAAAATCAAGCCACTACATTCCACCACAGCCGAGTTCAAAGCGACCAAGATCAACAGGTATAAAACATATTGCCCGATCCATTGTGTGTCATCTAATGCTTATTGTATTAATTGGTATGTTTGTTTCATTTGAAAAGCCCAACAGCCCAGAACAAAAGCGTTTTGCAAAAATTGCTGGAAATAAGATTCATGATTTACAAAAACTTCGTAAAAAACAACGTGAAACACGTCCTGCAAAAAAGAAGCTAATTGTACAAAATCATCTTCAAGAGAAAGTTGCACCATTAAAAAAAACGACATCACCTAAAAAAGTGAAAAAAAATCTGACACAAACAAAACCTTCACCAAAACGTGTTCATAAAAATTATATTAAAAAGAATAACAAGCAAATAACTAAAGCAAAGAGTGGGTCGCACTCATCAAAAGGCAAATCAAATAAACAAGTTGTTTCAACAGGTATACATCAAAGTGGAAATGGTGGTGGAAATGTTGGAAATGTTTCCACACCTGATGTTAATCAAAAAGGTATATTGGGAATGATCAAAGATACCGGTTTTAGTCTTCTAAATACAGAAGCGTTGGCTGCTGTAACGCAAATTGATACTGTTGATGTTCCTGGAAACTTTGACAATAATACCTTGAAAATAGGCGGTATAAAAGGACATCTCGGAGATCGAAAAGTACAGATGCCATTCAATAATGGCGGTGGGCGTGTAAACACAAAAGGTATACACCAGGTACTTCGAACAGGCGGTGGTGATGGTTCAGGCGGTAAGGGTTCGGGAGCTCGTGTGGGAGAACTGGCAAAAGGCAATACCGGAAACAAAGCTGTTAAAGCAATGATTCGCGCAAACTTTCAGCAGCATGCCCATCAAATACAGGGCGGCGGCATGAGTCGTTCGGCGGTAAAAAAAGTTATTGATCAGCATATAGATGATATTACTTACTGTTATGAGGTGGCTCTGATTTCTGATCCATCTATTGTGGGAAAGGCTGTTTATGAATGGCGCATCTTGATGAATGGTTCTGTTGGCGATGTACATATTTTAAATGCCTCCATTCAGAATCAGGAAATTTTGGGATGTATCAAAAAATCAATCAAAACGTGGGAGTTCCCGCAACCTCATAGAGATCAAGTTTTGGTGTCCTATCCATTTGTTTTTGATATTGTGGGGTTTTGATTGCTACTAAAATACAAGGGGTGCATTGTGAACTAAGGATTTACAGGGCGTATGTACAAGTTAGGGGAAAACTGTTAATCAATTAATTATTGCGCTAAAGTAAGTACAAGTTTGGGAAAAACAATTTCGGTCTCAAGAATGTACGATTTCGGCAATGCCAAGAACAGCGTAGGGCTAAAGCCGGCTTTAGCCCTACGCTGTTCTTGGCATTGCCGAAATCGTACATTTTTTACTGAATTTGTTTTCCCCTAACTTGTACATACGCCCGGTTATATGTTAGTCATTTCTTGCTAAGGAATGCTCTGAAAATAATTTCCCCATTCGGTAAAGTCGGACAGGTCAGACCAGTCTGACTTGTCCGACCTGTCCGATTTTTGAAAATGGGGAAGTTATTTTTCGAGCATTCCTAAGGAAAACTCGAAAAATAAGTTCCCCATTTACTTCTGTGCCAGCCCGATGTAGGGGCGAACCTTATGTTCGCCCTCGAACTAATAACGCTTTCGTTCCTATGTACGATGGGCGAACACAAGGTTCGCCCCTACACGTTCTTGGCACATAAGTAAATGAGGA
>Ga0272440_1003498_pt1 | contig 11718 bp, 7 predicted proteins | sample SSMMMBAug17_FD_192440 | JGI IMG/M metagenome (GOLD analysis project Ga0272440, IMG submission 192440) | Marine sediment archaeal communities from Little Sippewissett salt marsh, Falmouth, MA, United States - SSM-MMB-Aug17 | ecosystem: Environmental > Aquatic > Marine > Wetlands > Sediment ... | reverse complement strand
TCCGCTATTTCACATAAAACAGAAGCATTTTTTATTTCGGAAAAAGAAACCGGTATTCCTAAGGCCGGTATGGATGATCCCCATCTGCCGGGGCCAATGAGAAGAAGATTGGTGTCGGCATCTTGATTTGTAATATCACCGATTAATCTTGCAACCATATATCGATCCGACATTGACATTTTACTATAATGCAAAGGACTGATGTAAATAATTCGATCAATATTCTGTATCGTTGGTTGACCAATTATTGGGCCTTTGCTTTTAATGATGATATCTTTGGGATCTATATTAAGCGGCGTTTTTACTTGATGTATTTCCTGAGTAACTTTAAATGGGCGGCACTGAAGCAGGTTGATTCGATAATGCTTCGGATCAATAAAATTTACAGTAAATTCAATGTCAACCGGATGTGCATAGGCTTTTTCCAGAATTGCCAGCATCTCCTGCATATCCGCGATAAAAGGCGTATTCTGGATAAGTTCATAAAAAGAAAGTTTTTTGAAAATACGCGATTGATTGATATTCCTGCCGCTTTCTTCTGTTTGATGGTCATTTGAAATGAATACGTTTAATGACTCATTATCTGCGATACGAACAACATTATCAAATTCTAAACTTTTAAAGTTATTTGATTCTATATCCAAAAGATCGACACTTTTTTGCGCATATTTTCTAAAATCATCAAATTTGGCTTCAGGTCTAAGGTGCGGGGCGTTAAGAGCGACGATTCTGGCATAATCATCATTTTGATCAACAGCTCGCGTACCTAACCCAAATACTAATCGGGCAACCCCTTTTTCTGGACTGATTTTTTTATTCCATACAAAAGGATTAAAAGAATACCCGACTCCGGCCACCTGGGGAAAGTACAAATGATTGTAAAAGGAACCAGATACCCTTTGTATGAGCAAGGCCATCTGTTCATCTTTGTCAAAAAGTCCCCAGTGGTAACGATAGTATAATGCTTCTTTGTTCATTGTGCTTGCGTATACGATACGAATGGCATCAATCAAATTTTTGAGTCTGTATAAAGGTGTGTTTTGATTCGCACAAAAAACGCTCTCATATTTACCGGAAAACGCATTTCCATAAGCATCTTCTAAAAGACTGCTTGATCTGACGATGATGGGAAACTGCCCAAAATATTTTAGCATTTCTTTAAGTTGCTGATAATTATAATGAGGCAAATTACCCATTAGCAACCTTTTTTCGATCTGTTCAGATGTTTCAAAAGGGGGAGATGAGAATTTAATCTGATGGCGTTCCCACCAACATTTATTTTGGATAATGTAAGTATAAAAAACATCGGAACCGACAAAAAACGAGTCATGTGTTTCAAGCAAATGTTGCCATTTTTTATCTGTCTTTTTTAAGATCGCACGTGCTAAAAGCATTCCAACCGACTTACCGCCAATGAATCCGGAGCCGATAATGCGTTTTCCGATTTCTATTAAATCGGCGATATCGAAATATGTGTTGCAAAGCGCAACTAATTTTTCATCCCTGGTAATATTCATCCTGATAATTTTATCTTTTAAATGATGTTCACGACTCATGTGATGTTTGGATTTAAAAGATTTATCATCCGCATGATGATCCTTTTTAAGCATCATTTGCGCTTCAATAAATAAATTAATCCAGGCGTCTTTTCGATTCAGATTGATGTCTAACCAGGGCTGTGTAATATTTGATAGAATATCTGATGTGAGCGTACTTTTCATAATTGGTTTAAAATGATCACCCTCCCAGCTATGCAGCATATACATGGTTGGAGAGTAGCGCTCATAAACCTTGATCGGCAATACATATATTTTTTGATTATTGTGATAAACGTCTAAAATGATTTGCGCTGTATTATGAATGGATGCAATGGTGGATCGGGTATGATAGTTTCTGGTTAATGCAAAATAAGTAGCTGTTTCAAAGTCAAATAGATAAGGGCAGGTGAGTATGAAAAAATTAGCAACCATTTGGTCACTATTCCAGGCATCGGACAAAAATGAAAGCGAATCAAAAACATAGCAAACACCTTTTCCATATTCTTCAATTTTTTTAAAAATTTCAGTAATAAAATGTTCAAATCCATGTTTTGGATCCAGGATAAACGTTTCCGCTTTAACATCATCCGGCAACAACTCCATATGCGCTGCAAATCTAAAATAAATGAGTTTTTTTGAATTTTTATACGCATATCTACAGAATGGATGAACAAAAGCAATATAATCATTTATTGTATCTATCTGCCATACAATGTTGTCGCCTGCCGCAACACCATTAAGTATCTTATCAAGATTTTTAAGGCCGGAACTAAATATTTTTTTGTTTAAACTCATTTGGATGCCCTTATGTATTCCTGCTAGGCCTTTAGTTCAATCATTGAACATAATATTCCTAATATTTTAGAAACTTCTTTAATTGAATAGTCTTCTAAGTCAATATAAATCTTATTACCTTCAAGCTTAAGAAACTTCCATAAATTTCCAGAAGTAACTATTCCGTAAATCTTTGATAAAGTGGTACCATCCTGTTCATTGAATATTTTTGAGGCAATCATTTCGGCAGCGCACTGCCCTAATCCGCTCATTATGTTCTCATTTTTTGCTTCAACAACTGTAATTACAGGAGTACTCAGAAATAATTGTTCAGGAGATTTACTGATAATAAAATCACAAAATCCCACTAAATCTCGTTCTTTATCGATATTCATTTCAATACCAGAGAAAAAGCTTATTTTTTTATCGAAAATTTTTCTTATTTCAACAAGCACTGGGGCGATAATCAGTTCCGAACGGGCTTTTTCGGTATTGACAGAAACAGCTATAAAAACATTGTCCGAAAGTGTCTCTTTCAGATGATTACTGATCTCACGAGGCTCCATGCCTGAGAACAAGTCAACATTGTCAATTATTTCAAGGGAGAACTCTTTTTGAACCTTTTTGATTGTAAAACTGCTAAATGGCATTTTTCCTCCTTATGAAACTAATTTTTACTGTTTTTTTTGATAATTTTTCCATAATCTGAATCGCCATAGGGGATTTTTTTGATGTTCATTTTTTGGGACTCCTTTGATTGAGATGAATTCTTTTTAACAAAAATCAATGTGATTGTCCAACATAGCTTTACCAAAATGAATCATTTACAATACAACCCCCCAATAAAATAATTCCCATCATCACCACTGGTCGCATTATTCTCCGGAACCAGTTCAACCCCAAACCCGCTCAAATGATTTTCAGTAACCTCTGCGCGGCTGGGCATACGCGATATAAACTGTTTTGCCGGCCACCACCAGAAGATGAACCAGGCAGCAATCATGAACAACAGCATGACCATAATGGGAATGTATGGCCATATATGCACATGCAATCTTTCTATGGGATTGGGGGTGAATTGCTCGTTTATCGTAACCGATGTTACACGTTCGAATGAGGTTGTGCGATCTGTTTTTGCGGGAATTTGTTTAAACTAAAATCGTTAATACATAAATATGATATACCCCATAATTTATGATCGCTTACTTAAAGCAGAGACTGAGAATGGGGACGTCTATGATTTTATGCTTTTCTTTAACACACCCCTGGAATAAAACAAGGTTGATATGAATAATAAAAGATTTTAGGAAGTAATTATGGCGAGCCATTCAAGGCATCCGCATTGCTTGAACCCAGATTTCTACACGTCTGTTTTTAAGGCGACCTTTTTCTGTCTGATTGCTCGCAATTGGAAATTCTTCACAGGCAGTAACAATTTCATCAACATAAATACTGCTAATTTTCAATTCTTTGGCGACCATTTCAGCTCTTTTTAATGCAACCAGACAATTTTGACGATAGGCCCCTCTGCTATCCGAATAACCAATAACAAAAATTTTTAACATTCCTGCCTTGCGTTTTAACCATGTTTTTAGTTGTTTTAATTTTTTGGTACTCTCTGAGGTGAGTTGATAATCATTGCTTTTAAAATAAAAATTCATTGATAGCTTTTGCGTTTGTTTCGTTATTTTAACTAATTTGTCGAATACCGCTTTATTGACAGGCTTCTGCCATAACTCACGTCTTGATCCAAGTGCTTTCACAGTGCAATCTACATAGCCGCACTGTTTAACAATATCCTGCCCTTTAGCCGATTGGACAAATGTAACAAATGGTAATGTCATGTCAGCGGAAGATACAAGAATAGTATACAAATAAATGTTGCGAATTATCGGGTAAGAATCAATGGAAACACTGAAATAGCCTGGTCTAACCGGATCAATTTCATAGTCTGCAATGGCCAGCGGCTGATTATCATAAATAAATGGAAGGGAACATATGCCTATTCCATATGGGTCTTTATGAAGATATCTGGACAGTGCATCCAGATTCTCAAATATTTTTGTGGCATGAATTTTTTTTCCATTCAGAAAGGTATTCTGAAAATAATTATATAAATCTGATGATGATTTGGGGGTATAGATATGAATCTCTTTTGATTCTTCCCACATTCTGACCTTTCCTGAAAAAATATCAGCAAGTTCTTTTATCGAAAGGTGCTGCACCGGATTTTCAGAATGAACCATCGCAACAATGCCATCCATTGCAACCAAGAATTCTGTAGGGCACAATTCTGGCTCTTGCGTTTTTGTCAATGCACTGCTTGTGATCGAGTTCAAAATTTTTTGTCCGGAAACAACAATATCACATCGACCATATTGTAACCGATCATAAGCCTGTTGAGTTTGTAGAGATTCAATACAAAACTGATAGTTTTGGTCATTCAGCTTGCCAACCACATTAAAATTGCCATTCTCACTTTTTTGCTGGGACATGCTTTTTATGCCTGAATCCTGGCAGAACCCGCGAACAAGAGAAGGCATGAGTTGATGACATAATTCTTGATCTCCGCAAATTCGAAGCGTTTTAACAGGGATTTGCTCAGGTTGAGATAGTTTATTTTGTCTGGCTGTTTTTTCAGTCTCCTGGTTTTGTATTGGTTCCTTTTTGCGAGAGGAGAAGTTATGTATCGTTAGGTGCACTGGTGTTATTTCGTGTGCTTGAGATTTTATTTTTTCAGAATAGCCTTTTGTATCCTGAATGTGGGGAGTCTTCTGTTGTTTCTCCGCCTCAAAAATAAGGGGACGTTTGAAATCGTTTTTCGAAACAGGCTGTATCTTATTTGAAGAAAAGAATTGATAATAGAACATAAGACCGAAAATAATAAACAAAAAAGTGGAAAAAAAAATTAATGGCCTCCCTTTTTGAGCAGTTTGTCTGGGCGTTTTTGTTTTAATGGCTTTGGACAATTCATGCGTACTTTGAATTCTTTGGTTCGTATCAAGGGTTACAGCATGATTGATAATATCACTTAATTCAACCGGAATCTTTACACCTTGAACATTGCTGGCAGGAATCCATTGATCCTTTTGTAATCGTTCTTTGGCAGTGGGTGGCATTTTTCCTGTAATCATCTGATAGAGAATTATACCGCAGGAATAAACATCTGACCACGCACCGATTTTAGCGTTTGAAACAAACTGTTCAGGTGGCGCATCTGTACACTTAATGGTTTGTATGACAGCCCCACTTTGTTTTGACAACATTTGTTTTGTTTGACCAAACCCCATTATTACCGGATAGCCCTGGGGCACGATCATAATTTTGGCAAGGCTCAAATTGTAATGAAAAATGTTGATTTTGTGTAATTTATGAAGCGTTGATAAAATGGGCAAAATAATTTCAATGGCTTCGTGAAGTGACAGTCGCCCCCCTCTGATAACCAGATGTCGTGACAAGTCTGTGCCATCAATATAATCATGCACCATATAAGCGGTATTATTTTCACTAAAATAATTGACCACATGAAGAACATGCTGCATACGAATGTCAGATAAGGTCATTGCCTCCTTCAAAAAAGCTCTTTTTCCAAATACAAATAATTCATTTTGAGCCTCATCTGCATCGGGGCGGACATGGCTCCGATCTACGCCACGGCTGGCAAGTCCTACAGGAAAATATTCCTTGACAACCATGGGTCGATTGCTTGTCATATCATAAGCCATATAGGTATGGTTAAACCCATCACTGGCCAGCGGTATACCCAAAAGATATCTTTTTTTCAGAATAAAGCCAGGACTTAGAAACTGTTGATTTTGCTTATACAAACGAAAGTCATAGCCACAATGGTCACAAACCACCTCATTTTTTCTAATTCGCATACATTGAAAGCAGATGTTTTTCAAATGTTTTTCTTTTTGTGTGTGTTGTTTCATTTTATTCGTTCCAGACGTGCGATAGACTCAATATGAAATGTATGTGGAAACATATCTACTGGCTGTACTTCAGCCACAGCATAGTGACTGGTGAGCAATCCTAAATCTCTTGCCATGGTCGTCGGATTACAGGAAACATAGACAATACGTCGCGGACTTATGGATAGTAATTGAGAGATTACTTTTGGATGCATACCTGCGCGAGGCGGATCCATAATGACGACATCAGGCTTTTGGTTTATCATTTTTAGTTGATCTTTAATATCGCCACAAACAAAATGACAATTGTTAATATTGTTCGCCTTGCAATTTTGCCTGGCATTGACAATTGCCTCCTCAACATGTTCTATTCCATAAACAGATGCACAGCTGCCTGCAACCCAGATAGCGATAGTTCCAGTTCCACAGTATAAGTCCCAGACAATATCAGATGGTTTCAATCTGGCGTATGTCTTCACAGTTTCGTATATATGAACAACTGCGCGTATGTTCGTTTGAAAAAATGCATTTGCTGCAATTTTAAACGAAAAGGGCCCAATAAAATCCTCAATAAAATCTTGACCATGTAAACATTTTTCACTTTCACCAATAGCAATAGCGGCTTTGCGTGCTGAAATCTGGTGGATAAATGAAACAATGTTAGCGTGTTTGCCTGTAATTTCTTCTGCCATTTTCTGAAGTAAGCCAGGTTTTTCTTCAGACGTCACAATATTAACCATCCATTGATCATGTGCGTTGGCGTAACGAAGCACACAAAAACGCCAAAAGCCATCATGTGATTTAAGACCATATGCGGGTTCACCAGATAATTTCATGAACTGACGGACATCAGCCAAAATAGCATTTCCCTGGTTCATTTGAATTTTGCATTGTTGAATATCCAATACCTTATCAAAGGTTCCGGGCACATGCAGCCCTAAAGCAAAGCTGCGATCAATATTTTTTTCCATCTCAGAGCGCATTAGCCATCGCCGATCAGAACATGAAAACTCCATCTTGTTTCTATATTCAAAAATATCTGGAGAACGAATTGTTGGGTGAACACTGGGGTTTTTTATATTGCCAATATGTTCCAGGGCTTCAGATACATGCTGTTGTTTAAAGACAACTTGCTGGTCATAATTGATGAATTGCCATTTACATCCACCGCAATAGTCACTGTACTGACATTCTGATTGTATACGGTAAGGTGAAGGCTCAATAATTTCAATTGTTCTGGCTTCAGCAAATTGTTTTTTCTTTTTAAAAACTTTCGCACGAACAACATCGCCTGCAACGGCCTTATCGACAAAAATAACAAAACCTTCTTGTCTGGCAAGTGCTCGGCCGCCAATGGCCATTTTTTCGATCCTAAGAATTAACTCACTTCCTTTTTTCATTTGACGCTCTCTTGTATGAATATCTTGTAAAAGAACCTGTCTTATATATTTAACGATGCATCTGTTGCTTGACCATCATTAATTATCATTTATCATAAAACTGGACACTGCCTTTTTTAAATCTACAGCCATTTGAGATAATTGTTCAGAATTCTTCTTATTACCCGAAGCAACATCAGTTGTGTTGTATGTCGCATACTGTATGTTACGAATATCGACGATTAATTTGCTGATACCGCCAGAAACAGTCTCACTGGATTTGGCAATGTCAGAAATACCTTCTGCCACCTCAGAAATATTTACAGAAGATTCTCTTGCAACACTGGCCACTTCAGTCGCCGATGTTTTGATTTCTTTTAACCCATCATTGGCATGCTTGATTCGCTCTGCCGATTCAACCGCTGAAGTCGCAATAGAGTCTACTGACATTGTAATTGCATTTGATGCCTCACTTTGTCTGGAAATGGCTTCACCAATATAGATATTATTTTCAAGCACTTTCTTAATTACTTGACTGGTTTCCTGAATACTTTCAAAGGTAATATCAATGTGATTTCTGATTTCTTTTAACAATTTTCCAATTTGATTGTTGGCATCAGCTGTTTTTCCGGCCAGATTTTTTACTTCTTCGGCAACAACGCCAAAACGAATCCCCGCATCACCCCCACGAACAGCTTCAATCGTTGCATTTAACGCCAATAAATTTGTTTGTGTTGAAATTGTGCTGATAATCTTGACAGCCCCTTGAATAGAATCTGAGGCCTTTTGTAATTCATTGAGTGCATTAAGGCTTTTATTAATTTGCTCATTGGCATCTTCAGAAATTTTAACTGTTTCAGATGAATTTTGGGAGACTGTTGCCAAATTACTGGACATGGTTTCAATAGAAGAATTCAGCGTATTAATATCAGAGGAAATTTTCTCAATATTGCTTGTTATTTCCGACATGTTGATTGATGCCTGGCTGGCAGATGTTGCCACTGTGTCAATATTCGTACTGAGTTGCGCAATCTTTTCATTGGTATTGTTAACATTAACTGAAATTTGTGATGTAGATTCCGCTATGGCAGTAACATAATGGCCATTTTCTTCAGCATTCTTCACCACAGCATCCGCATCACCACTCATATCCTCGGAAAACTCAAACAGTGATGAGGAACCAAGCTTTAAAGATTCTGAGGCCTCTGCCAGGTTGATTGCATTTTGACGAAAGGTTGATATGATTTCGGACAAATTTTTTCGTGTTGTTTCATAACCTCGGGCAATAACACCAATTTCATCACCACGTTTCATGTCTTTTTCAGGCAGGGATGCCAAAAGATTATTTTTGCCCATTTCATGAATACATGATGATACCCTGAGTATGGGTTTTGTCAATGAACGACCAATAACCAGCGCAATGCCCAACATGCATAAAGCACCAACAAATGAAATAATTACTTGAGTCATTCCCACGCGGTATAATTTTTCACGAGACATTTGTTCATCAACTTTAAGCTGTTCAGCCGCTTCTTTTTTAAGAAGTTCCAGCTCTGTATTCACCATGGCATCGGTATAAATCACCTTGACCTGACCGATTTTGTTATTTTTATATATACAATCCTGCATATCAACCAGATATTGTCTGACTTTAGATTGATAAGGAAAACTACCTGTATAAAACTCAATTTTACCATTTTCATTCCGCCATATTGATGTAAAAATTTGATTCATTTCATCATATACAATAATTCCAACAAGCCATTTTGGCTCCATAAAAACTTTTAGCATATATTCGGCAGTTATTGGGTCCAAATCATACAGACTGACCAAAACCGACTGAGCCATTATTCGATTGTAAGCCTGAACGGATGTCTTAAGAGACTGATACACGTATTGTTTTCTTTTTTCTATCATTGTTGCATATTGCTTTTTTCGCGTTTCAATAACATTTTGAATTAATGAGTTTTGTTGATATAAAAATACAGATCCAATGATTACCAGAAGACAGATGAGTAAAAGACTAAAAAACATGGATATCTTACTGGCAATACCAATATTTTGATATCGAATTTTTTGTATTATTTGTTCCTTTATCGCCATGTATAATATTTCCTTATAATAACAAAGGATTAGGTGTTTTAATGAATCATTAAATTTTAATTAAAATGCAATTTTCGAGCCACAATTATATGAATATGGTAACAGCTAAATTGTTTTACTTGCATTTATAAATGATTCATGGTTTGTTTCAATATCAATACAAAAAAACGAGATTATTATAACTAATAACAAATACACTTTATAATTTCAATAATTTAAAATGAGATATAATTACATGGATAAAAAAAATTATGATATTAAGTTTATGAAAAAAGCAATTCATTATGCATCGGTTGCTTTAGAACGAGGGGATTTTCCGGTAGGCTGTGTCATAACTTATCAGAAAGATATTATCTCAACCGGTAACAGGACAAGTTCAGCAGGACAATTCTCCAATGAGTTGGATCATGCGGAGATTAATGCATTAAAAAATTTAGGGTCACAAAAAAAAACGTCTCATATTAATTTACAGCAACTGACTTTATACAGTACGCTGGAACCCTGTTTAATGTGTTTTGGTGCGATATTGATCCATAGAATTCCACGAATTGTATATGCTCTTGAAGATGTCATGGGAGGCGGTACATCTTTAGATCGTTCTGTTTTACCTCCACTGTATGCAACACATGATATAGAAATTGTTCATGGCGTTTGTCGGCAGGATAGCTTGCATTTGTTTAAGGATTTTTTTACCAATCCAAAAAACCATTATTTGTCTGGTACTTACCTTGCAAATTATATTAACCAACAATCAAATTAATTTAGAATTAAATCAGCAAGTTAATTAAAAGGGTTGATCTTTCATAATTAATCTGAAAAAAACTTGTTTTTTTTATTATAATGTTGTATAAAAAAATCCTCTCGTTAATTTGGCGATTTAACTGAGAGGATTTTTTACATAAATCAATTGGACAAAATTTGAGAGAAGAAAGCGTTTATATGGCTTCTCTCAAATTTTTGCCAGCTTTAAATTTCACAACGTTAGTTGCTTTAATTTTGATTTCTTCACCAGTACGTGGATTTCGGCCTTTTCGTGCTTTACGTTTTACCTTTGAAAAAGTGCCAAATCCCACCAGAGTCAATTTGCCATCTTTTTTCTTAAGTGCTTTGGTTACGCCATCCTGGAAAGCATTTAATGCTTTTCCCGCATCGGTTTTAGAAATTTCTGCTGTTTCAGCAATAAAATCTACTAATTCTGCCTTTGTCATAATGACCTCCTGTTAATATTATTGTTAAAAAAATGCAGACAATTTTTTGTCCGCACAAAAAATAAACGATTGAACTGACGCACTTCTATAAAAACTTTAATGGCATGTCAACAATTTTCAATGTTTTAATTTTTTTTTTTTTTTTAAACCTTATGTATACTATTTTTCATTAGTGTCAAAACTGTAAAATCACTGATACCATACCACCATTTTGAGTTTTCAAAGACAAGGCTTGATAACAATGCTATTATTCATAATAGCTTGAAATTATTCATGTTTTACATGTCTTAATTTTGTAAATAGAAACAGGTCTTTGTAGGATTGTGTATTTACAACATTGCTTAGGACACTAAACAAATCAACTGAATAACTTCAAAGATTTGTCTGAATGATGGATTGGAAAATGGTGAGGGTCACTTTATTATCATGTGCTACGATTTGTTAATTTGTCATTGGCCGTTTTTTTTGATTAAATATTCTCTGACGATTTTTTCATATGAGATGTATGAAGATCGTGCCAGAGGAATTCCAAATCGGATCTTGCTTTTAAAGCGACCTGAACAACCTCGGGATGAAAATGGATATCCTGGTCTTTTATTAGAATATCAAATACTCTGTCTTTTGGCATGGGATCTATGCCCATAACCTTATTGCCATCATATTTTGGGTACTCTCTTAGGAAATCTCTGATAATAAGTTCCTCATTTAATAAATTGCATTCCTTTTTTTTTGAACCAGGATTACGCTGAAGAAGATGAATAAGATGAATTAAAAGTGTTTGATTTCATCTTATTCATCTTCT
>Ga0272440_1003497_pt1 | contig 11719 bp, 1 predicted proteins | sample SSMMMBAug17_FD_192440 | JGI IMG/M metagenome (GOLD analysis project Ga0272440, IMG submission 192440) | Marine sediment archaeal communities from Little Sippewissett salt marsh, Falmouth, MA, United States - SSM-MMB-Aug17 | ecosystem: Environmental > Aquatic > Marine > Wetlands > Sediment ... | reverse complement strand
CTGTTTAATGATATGGGTAAGAGTCAGCCCTAACCCCCCTCAAGGGGGGAACTTGAGCCGTTGAAATTGAACTGTTTGCTCTTAACCTGACGGCTATGGGCTTTAGCCCCATGCGAACGTGGATTTGCCGAAATATTATATTTTTCATAGTTAATTTATTAACAGGGTTATTTCCAGCTTGGTATTTAGTCTACGACTTGATAACCAATTCGAATTTTTAGACCTACTTTTTGGGAATCCGCCCAATGAAAATAAAATAATTGTTCGTTTCGTATAGGTCTAAAAGTTTTGGTATTTTTCAATAGCCGAGAATATACATATGTTTAAGAACGAATGTAGGGGCAAACCTTGTGTTTGCCCTTCGACAAATAACCGGAAACGCGCCTATGTCCGAAACCAATGTGTTTAATTACGACAATAGGTTTGATCTCGGTTTTTGCTCGAGGGCAAACACAAGGTTTGCCCCTACATTCGTCCTCGGGCGTAATTATATTCTCGGAAAAATACCAAAACTGATTGACCTATGCGGACGCTACATTCCGCCCAAAATAATCATTCCAAAAATAACATCTTTCAAGTGCACCGTCTCGGGGTAGTTGAAGCCGGAAAGCCCTTTTAACCCCAAAATCACATCATTGATGAGAACCTGACCATCCATATTAATGTCTGGGTTTACATCCACATATCCAATCAAAATCGTCACTTTTCCAATATTGGAACTGTGGGAACCATCGTTGACCTGATAAAGAAAGGAATCCAGGCCTTCTTCAAATGCCGCATAGGTAAATCGATCGGTCTGTTTTTCCAAAGTGCCTTTATCTGGCAAATCAATGACGTGGACAATATGGACATCCTGAAAATCCGGATCAATGATTGGAAATTTTTCAGTCAAGGGCGCATTGATAGTGGTTTTGAGAAACAAATTACTGGCAATGGGACTATCGTTGACCGGGTAAATGGTAAAAGTCACTGTTGATGGCAAGGCTGTCTTGCGGCCATCTGTGACAACAAAAGTTAAGGTGTCTGAGCCATTTTTATTGGCATCTGGCGTGTAGCGGAATGCGCCATCAGATTGAGAAAGCTTTATCTGACCTTTATAGGGATAACGTGTGATTTGGTAGGTTAATGAATCATTGTCAGGATCACTGGCCCATAAATTTGAGGATATCGGTGTATCTTCCATTGTGATGACTGATGAATTCTGAGTTGATGGTGCATCGTTTATCTGGATAATTTCAATATCAATCATTGCAGATTCAGCCAAAGTCATACCATCGTAAGCAGTGAAATAAAAAGCATCCATGCCATGAACATTTGCAAAAGGTGTGTAAACGTATTCACCGCTGGCAGTATTGAGTATCTTCACTCTTCCTTTTGATGGGTATTGTTCGATCTGAAATGTCAAAGGATCTGAATCATAATCAGTTGCATGTAGTGTGCTTCTGCCAACATTATCTTCACTAATCACGAGAGAATCCTTTGAAACAATGGGTTTGTCGTTGACAGATTCAACTGTTATTTCTATTGTCATGGTATTGGATGTTTTTCCCATGACATCTGTAACCTGAAATATCAGTTGATCATCACCAAAATAGTTGGCGTTGGGAAGATAAGTGAATTCTCCTGCTTCTGAGTTAATGAGAGTGATATGGCCATTGGCGGTGGGAGAAATGATTTCATAGTGTAATTTATGATTCTCAACATCAGTGGCTTTTAAATGTGCGGTCAGCAGGTTGTCTTCCAGGATATTGAAGTGATTGGTCAATGCCACCGGTGCATCATTGATTGACTGGATAACAAGGGTTACTTGTGCGGCTTCTGAGTGGGTTTTGCCATCAGTCACTTTGAACAGGATTGTATCAATACCATTTTCGTTTCTGTCTGGTGTATAGGTGAAAGCGCCGGTTTGATTATTGGTCAATTGGACATAACCTTTTCGGCCATCAGAGACTATTTCATATTCCAGAGGATCTCCATCAACATCTATGGCTGTGAATGCTTCATTCAGAATTTCATCTTCATCAAAAATAAAGGTCAAAGGCATTGTAACCGGTGGGTCATTGACAGGAATTATCGTAATACTGATACATGCCGGTTCGGAATAACTGACATTATCATATGTTGAAAAGCAAAAGAAGTCTGAGCCAAAGTAATCTGGCAATGGCGAATAATTATAGTGGCCGGTTTCCTCAGAAAAGTCTTCAAGCTGGCCATGCTCAGGGAATGATGTGACCATAAACGTCAGGGTGATGCCTTCTGGATCATGTCCACTGACCCGGCTTGAAATCAGATGATCTTCAAGGCCATCCACATATTTATGAATGGCCAGCGGTTGATCATTAATTTCAATAACTGTAACAGTCGCCTGTGCAATATTGGATATGGCGATACCATCTGTGGCAATATATTCAAAATTGTCTATTCCCTTAAAATTGAGTGTGGGCGTGTAGGCCACCTGATTGTTGGATAAAACAGATATAAAGCCATACCGGGGACGCGTAGTGATTTTGAACGTTAAGGAATCGTTGTCAATATCTGACGCCACAAGAGACCACTGTTTGGGTTGATTCTCACTCAGCACAACATTGCTATCCATAGCAACCGGTGGATCGTTTACCGGATTGACTGTAATATTTATGGTGCTCATGTTGGAAAAAGCTTTGCCATCAAAAGCCCGAAACAACACGAGATCAGTTCCATTGTAATCCTTTTTGGGTGTGTAGAAATAGTGGCCATCATCTTGCAAGACAAATGAGCCACGGCCCTGATGAATCATCATTTCAAAGGACAATGGATCATTGTCAATATCAGTGCCGGTCAGATAGCCGCTGACAGATGTGTCTTCATCGACAAACAGCTCAATTGGGCTGACTTTGGGAATATCATTCACTGGCGTAATTTGAATAGACACACGAGCGATTGTTGACGAAATGGTGCCATCATAAACATTGTATGTAAAGCTATCCAGGCCATTGATATTGGCTTCTGGTTGATAGTAAAAAGCACCAGAGCGATCATCGGTCAGTTGAATGCTCCCTTTGTAAGGCTTGTTAAAAAATTTAAATGATAAGATGTCTTCATCCGGGTCGGTGGCGTGTAAATATCCGCTTAAAAAGTCATCTTCCATGACCTGAAATGTTAAATCCTTTACCTGAGGCTTATCGTTTACAGGAGATACAACAATATCAATTGTGCCAATATTGGAGAACAAGTTGCCATCATTGGCTTGATACAGTATTTGATCCTGTCCATAAAGATGGGTGAATGGCGAGAAAATAAATGAATTTCCCTGTGAAAGGCTGACTGTACCCAAATAACTGGCAGACAGGATTGTATAGCTGAGGGAATCATTTTCTACATCTTCGGTTTGAAATTTGCTGGTTTCAGACCGATCCTCGGAAACATTGAGAATAAAATTTTTGGCATTGGGGGCATCGTTGACCGGATTGACCATGACTGGAATCATTTGGGTTACTGTATTCTCCGCATCAATTGCAATGATTGTCAGATTCAATCCGCCATTGGCATTGGCAATGGGGTGGATATGAAGTGTTTTCCATTCGTCTTCCCCTGAAATAATCAGTGAATCGGTGGTATTGGGAATAATTTGTGGATGACTGGACACGGCTGTCAGATAAATGTCGTTCAGATCGGTATCAATATCATCAATTTTAAACGTAATACCGCCCGGTGTATCTTCATCTATTTCAATCTGTGGATAATTAAACGTCATTTGGGGCGGATCATCCTGCGCCTGAACCTGAATCGTGATGATTTCTTGCGTCTGCGCACTGATGTCGCCTGGATCATGTGCAGTCAGCAGAATATGACCGGTGCCCCATGCATTTGCCTGTGGCTTGACATAAAGCACCGAGATGCCGGAATGGAAAGCAATTGAAATATCACTTTGGGAAAACAGGTCGGGTGATTGGGTACTGGCAGTTATAATCAGTTGATCGATTGGTGTTTCAATATCTGTTATTGTAAGTGTAATCGGCGTTGAATCGGCATCCTCATTGATCTGCTGTATATTCACAGGGCTGATTGCAGGCGGATCATTGACAGCCATCACATTGACTGTAAATGTATCTGAATATACATGATGACCATCCGAAACAGTGAGGGTAATCAGTGACATGCCGGATTGATTGGCTGAGGGCACCCCATACAAGTGTTTTATATTTTCTCTATCTGAAACTGTGAGTGAATGGTCTGGAAACAAGTTGGTATTGCTTGCCTGAGTAGTCATCTGTATTTCAGATATTTGTGTGTCTGGATCTGTAACAACAATATCGAGTGATAGGGCAGAATCCTCATGAATGTTTTGGGGAGGAATGGATCCAAAAAAAGGAGGATCAAGGACAGGCAGTATTTCAATATTAAAAATCTGAATTGGGCTTGTGTTGAGACCATCGCTGTTGTCTTTCAGGTATATTAAAACCTGAGCAAGCCCATATTGATTAAGGGCGGGTTGAAATGTCAAGTCACCAGAAGCTGACACTTTGGGCAATTCCGCGAATAACTGTTGGGATGATGTTTGAAGGACAAACGTCAATGTTTGATCAGATTCGTTTGCCGCACCCGGACTGACAGGGGCAGCCCATCCGGTATAGGTGGTAAGGGGTGCATCCTCGCAGATAGTTACATTACGATCTGTGTCGATTGTAAAAGTGGGCATATCATTGATTGGCGCAATAATAATTTGAAATGTCTGTGGCGCACTGGTATTTGGTAAAGGGCCATCATCGATTAGTTCAAGGGTTATTTGGGCGGTGCCAAAGGCATTTTCAGCCAGGGTATAATATAAATGACCGCTGGGTGTTACCAAAGGCATGCCTGAAAAATATTCTGGATGTGTATTATGGGTGATTAAAAAATGAAGTGTTTGATCACTTTCATTGGGTGAGCCAGGAGAAATATGTTTTGCCCAGCCATAATGATGTTGCGGGGACACATCTTCCCAAGTATTGATATCCATGCCAATCACAAATTCCGGGGGCTGATTGAGTGGTGTAATTGATAATTGAAAAGACGAAAAAGCGGTTGTTGTGCCATCAAAGACAGACAGGCGGATTTGGGTTTCACCCGAAAAATCAGTTCTGGGAGTGATATACAATGTTTGGGTATTGGATTCACCGGTGATAATCAGATTCTCATCAGGCACCAAGGTTTGACTGGCGGAAACAGCCTGGATTTCTAACTGATCAATCGATTTTTCAATATCAAAAACAGTAAACGTCACTGACAGCGATGAATTCTCTAAAACCGATTGGGTTGAAATTGTACTGATTTCAGGTGGATCATTGACTGATAAAACTTTCAGAACAAATCTTTCTTGGGAGAGGGAGTTTTCTTCTCCGCTGTTATCTTTCACAGACAACGTAATGTTGGCCTGCCCAAATCCATTGGCCAGTGGAACAATGGTTAAGAACTGAGGACTTGTCCGGGTCAAATGAAAAGAATCCTGGGATAGTAATGATGCATTATCATAGAGAACTTTGATATCCAGTTCTGCCAGTGGAGTTTCTGCATCAGAGATGGACAGGGGAATGGTTAATGGTGTGTCTTCATGGGTGGCCTGATCCGGTATGGCTACAATATAGGGAGAATCATTTTCTCCTTCGATAACAACATTAAAACTTTGTTCAGTGGTGGTTAAACCATCGGTTGCCTGAATGTGTATCGAACAATTGCCATATGCATCAGTCAAGGGCATAAAGGTCAACTGCCAGAGATCTTTCGATTTGTAAATTAAGTGGATGGCATCTTGAGGAATAATTGCATCATTAGATGATATGGCATTGAGTTGAAATGGTTGGCTATCAATATCATAAGCAGTAAATGTGATTGTGTGAGACGGTTTATCTTCAACAAACCAGATATCTTTAACTTCTGAAATCCATGGTGGATCATTCACCGGAATGACTGTCAACAGAAAGTTTTCTGTAACTGTTTGGTTGCCATCACTGACATCCAGTTGCACGATTGTTTCTCCATTGGCATTGGTGAGGGGTTTTATGCGCAAAGCCCGCTCTTGCCCCACACCTTGAATTTGAATATGTTCATCTAAAAGCAGCGTGGAATTGCTGGATGTTCCGGTGACTGAAATAGACTGACTGGCAATTCCGCCCACAGTTATTGTCAGGTGAATGCTTTCATCCTCATTGATTTGTTGATCCGAAATACTGGAAATAGTGGGAATCAATGCGCCACTGCGAACATAAATGGGAAATTGAGACTGCTGTGTCAACGTTCCATCACTCACCCGCAATTCTATCTGAGCAACACCAAACATATTGTCTACACTGGATACATGCAGGGTATAGGAATGATTGCTGCCAGAAATTTGAATATGATCATCAGGGATGACATCCTGCATATGCGAAATCGCTTGAATAGTCAGGCTGTCTGGTGGGGATTCAGCATCTGCAATGGTAAAGGGAATATCAATGCTGGCTTCATGAAGATATTGATCGGCAATGGATGAAATGGTTGGATAATCGTTTATTGGCATGATTTCTACATTGATTGTTTCGATGTTACTGTCGATGCCATCAGATGCTATTATTTTCAGGGTCGCAGTTCCAAAAGCATCGTGAATGGGCACAGCAGTTATTATAAAGCTGGATTTATTTTTTTGAGTAACAATATCTTGCATCGCAATCTTGTCTGGCGTCAAGCTTTCAACTTTCACCAGGAGGTTCTCATGATCTACATCAGAGACCTCAAACTGTGTATGGATTGTTTCATCCTCATGAAAACTCAAATCGTTCAAACCGGTAATCTCTGGTGGATCATTGACGGGTGATACCACTACATAGATTGTATCTGTCAGGCGATGGATGCCATCAGCAACTGAAATACTGACACTACATTCACCATATTGATTTAAATTGGGACGCAAAGTGACTGTCATTTCATTGGATGTTAATGGGTCGGCGGTAGTGGAAAAATCACTTGGGCCAAACAAGTCTGGATTGTCTGAAGTCACATATATCTCCAGATCTGTTTTGGGAGTGTCTGTGTCAAAAATTGGGAATGAAAATGTTGTTTGTTGGTCCTCATCCATATACAGTGATGTCAGGGGCAACTTAAATTGTGGCGGCGTGTTTTCTTTTTGAACAATTTCCAGAGTCACTGGTGAGATACCTTGCGCCTGAATACTAACGATTCCTGTACGCTGAGCACCTTCATTTGGTTTATATTTTACCCAAAGATTGTGTGTATTGGTGAAAATATCCTGGCTGTAAGATAACCAGTCGGATGATGAATGGGCAGTCCAGGTTAAATCGCCATTGTTTTTTTCTGCAATGACTTTCACCTCAACAGCGCCAGAGATGGAGGGTACAATCTGATACGCTGGCGTAACAGCAAGCCGAATTTCTGTGGGCATATCCTCAACAACAGTCAGGATCTGGTCTGATGATATATTTTGCAATCGTGTCACATTTCCCCCAGGCCATGCCACTTTGATTTCATCAATTTGAGATTGATTGCCCAATCCAAAAAAAGCCGTTGTGCTGTCCTGGCTGCTATGGCCGGTTTGTGCGGTAATCTGACGCACCTGTGTCAGGTTTTTGCCATAAACAAGAGCGGTTACAGACACTTGTGCACCAATGGCCGAATGATTGGTCAGTTTGCCGATGCATCGGACAGCCACCCAATGCTTGTCAGTGGTAGAATTCTCAAACATCAAATGATGATTATCCGATCGGGCAACAAATAAATCCAGATCACCATCATTGTCGTAATCAGCCACAGCGCATGCCTGACCATGACCGGTGATAATATCACCTGTTTCCAGACGCATGAAATCGTAATTTCCATTATTCACATAAAACAGATTATGCTGGTATAAACGCGATACAAACAAATCGAGGTCACCATCATTGTCAAAATCAGCCCAGGCAGAATCTGTGGCGTTGCCGCCATCAATTGTGGGGGGAATATCAGTGATTTTTTCAAAACCACCTGCGCGATCGTTGTGAAGCAGCAAATTATTGGATAAATCATTAATGAGATACAGATCCATGTAAGTGTCGTTATCAAAATCTGCCCAGGTGGCGGACTGATATGAACGCTCAAAGGATTTCAGATCCAGGTCTGAATATTCCATCCGATAAAATGAAAACGCATCAATGTGCATAAATAGAGCCGCTTCCCAGGGAACCATGAGATCCATCCATCCATTTAGATCAAAATCGGCCCAGACCAATGCCTTGCCATGACCCGATGGAATACCGCTCCCTGATTTTTTTTCAAAATTTCCATTTCCCTGGTTCATATACAGTGCGTTGGGTTCATCTCCCATATTGGTGACAAACAAGTCCAGATGGCCATCGTGATTGATATCAACCCATGATGCCCCATAGGAAATGCCTGGATCTGTCGCAACAATACTATCCGCTTCCGCATCAAATTCCCCATCGCCCTGGTTGACATAAAGGACGTTGTTTTCATAGGGATGGACCACATAGGCATCCATATCGCCATCGTTATCATAATCTGCCCAAGTCGCGCCGGTGGTGTCGGTGAGACCTCTCACAAGGGCATTATCAGTGACTTTGGTAAATGTTCGATTTTGGTTATTGCGATACAGGCTGTCTTTTGCATAACGATTGACCACAAAAAGATCCATCCAGCCATCGTTGTTGTAATCCACCCAGTTGCACCCATGGGCAGACTCCAGGGTTTCGGTGAGATCGCCTGCATTGACTTTTTTAAGAAAATCAACAAATTCGTTGTTACTCTGGCTCACACAAATCTCTTGAGGGCTACTAGTGGCACGTGTAGCAGAAATTTCAAAACAGGCGCTGCGGGCTTGTCCGGTGTTTTCATTGACCACAAAGGAAAACCATCCGGTGTTAATCCCTGAAAAATTGGATGATGGTTCAATCCAGTCTGCCAGCAGACCGACCTGCCATTCAAGGAGCCCCTCTCCCCCATTGGTGATGGTTACTTTGCCATCCCCCCCTTTGGCAGGAATTTGAATGGTGAGTGGCGACACATGAAGTTCCGGCATTGGCGAAGTTTGAATCTGAAACATGCCCAATGTATCCACCATTGTGGAATTGTCTGAATTAACAATTTTCAGCATAGCATTGGGGGTTTGCGGCCCGGTGACTGTCCAGTTGAATTGTCCGGAATTGGGATGATCCAAAATAATAGGTTCAAATGAGTCTACACGTCCACCCTGGTGTGAAACAAATATTGACACAGTATCAACCGATTCACAGGATTGCCACTGGATTGGCATTACATCGGTCACAAACCATTTTGACCCGGGCAGCGGCATGCCAATTATAAAACAATTGGATATTTCTTGCGGTCCATGACGAACCGGACGCACATGAAAAAGTTGATTCAAATCAGAGAGACTAGAATGTCCATAGTAAAAATGAACCATCAAGGCCTGTTGGTTTTGGTATGTCATATCCGATGTCCATAACTCATGATCAGTCTGATTAAACAGGTCACTGATTAAAGCAAGGTTATACAGGCGATAATCAATGAGGGTAGTCAATTGTTTGCGTGATGGTATTTCCCAGTCGGTGTAATTGGCAAAGGTCAGGTTGTTGCAGGTGCTGACAGCGGTATTAAATGTCATGGCATTGTCCAGTGGAGATTGGGCCCACATCGTACCAGAGCATAAGTCGGTAATAGTGCCATCCTGATTATCCACAAAGTGAGTGTTTGCATATGAGCAGAGCGGCTCTCGCCGAACCGCACGTACATAACAATTCGTTTCTTTTGTTATATAATCATTTGTGCCATCGGCAAAATCTAAAGCCCAGGCATCGCCGCTGAATTGCGCATGGGGAGTTGCTGCCCAATAGCAACCGGACCGCGTGTTGGGAAACAGTTCCGAAAAGATATGCGGGCTGTTTTCAGAAATATTGACCAATTGGATCAATTCGGCAATTTCTGGCAAGCGCCAGTCGGAATGTCCGGCATGCGCCTTTTGATTCATCCAGTCAATAAAAAATTGTGTATCACCGGATGTTGTCTCCAGCCCGGCTGAACCGCCATTGGTGTTACTATCTGGATTGTACCAGGTATACTGACGTTCATTGCCTTGAATCTCTGTGCCCGGCTTTTTGATTTCCCATATCAAACCGGTTGATAAATCCTTCACCATCGGAAATGAAATAGCAGAATCTGCCAGGAGATTGCCCATTTCATCCAGTTTTTGAAATCGTTTAAAAACTGGCATTTCATCAGCTTTAACAATCACCACAAAAATGGTGTGAACCGAATACTTGGGATTACTTGCTGTCAGAGTAATGGTAGCGGTCCCATTTTTGTCCGGCATTGGGGAAATCGATAGGCAACTGGTGGTTGCATTATGGGTAATAGTGATGCTTTCCCCTGGGACGAGTTGAGGATCAGTTGATGCGACTTCCAGGTGGATATTTTCCGCGCCATAAATAATATCAGTTACTGTAAAGGGAATAGGATCGCTGGATGCATTTTCCTTGATAATCACTGTGGGTATTTTTGACAATGTGGGCTGCACTGTCAGCGGACGAACAGTGAGCAAGAATGTTTCATCAACGCGTTCAATGCCATCAAATGCAGTGATCGTTATGGTTGATTCTCCATAAGCATTTTCTATAGGCGTCAGAGTCAGAGACCATTTTGAGTTGTCGCCAAATAATTGAATGCCTGTGTTTTCAATTAATTCATTATTATTGTAATTTACAGAGACTTGTGTCGAATCGTTATCCACATCTGACACTGAAAACTGGATTGCTGGACTTGTGGTATTTTCATAAATGACCTGATTGTCAATGGATGAAATCTCTGGTGGATCGTTTTCAGGAAAAACTGTTAACTGAAATTGGCGGGTATCGGTGTATTGGCCATCGGTTACTGCAACAAAAATATCGGCAACGCCATGCCAGTTGGATGATGGTTCAACAGTCAGGTTTTTCCCTGAAATATTTGTTGAAACCGATGGATTCGTTGTGCTGGCAGAAAAGGTTAATGTTGTATCATCCAGGTCTGTTGCACTAAGTTCATAATTCAGGGATTCATCTTCTGTAATGAACTGTTCGGTTATATTGGCCAGTTTGGGCCGGGGATCCACCAGATGAAAAATGCTTGGATAATCCAGGTTGCCAACAACCATATTGGAATTAAAGTCATATTTTTCCTGGATATCGATCACTGTGTCCGAGCTGGCATCATAATATTGAAAAGTGAGGGATTCATCATCATTATTACTCCATACCTGCAAGTAAAACCGAAATCCAAGGGAAGACGACTCCTCCTTTGCCACTTCATAGCCGCGGCATTCATCGTTGACAAAGGCTGCCAGGGCATCGTTGGTTTCAATAATATCTATGTTTTCGTAATTATAGACAACTGCTGTGATAGTACCCCAGTATTGATAATCTGCCGGGTTGACAGAAAAGGGCATTTCACAAAAGGCTGTTTGGACATGGATGCATATCCAAATAATTGGAATTATATGTGATCGTTTCATGGTGGATTCCTTTTTCTGGTATTATATTATTTGAGTGTAACCAAAAATGCCGGTGAATAAAATCCGACTTTATGGGAATGCAACTGGCAATTTTGGTTACACTCATATTATTTTACATTGAGGGCTTTTTCGAAAACAAGATGTCCTTTGTAGAGACGCACGGCTGTGCGTCTCCGAGCAGAGAAAAGGCAGTCGTTTCTCAGATTCCTATGTTATAAGGATTGAGAGACC
>Ga0272440_1003496_pt1 | contig 11720 bp, 10 predicted proteins | sample SSMMMBAug17_FD_192440 | JGI IMG/M metagenome (GOLD analysis project Ga0272440, IMG submission 192440) | Marine sediment archaeal communities from Little Sippewissett salt marsh, Falmouth, MA, United States - SSM-MMB-Aug17 | ecosystem: Environmental > Aquatic > Marine > Wetlands > Sediment ... | reverse complement strand
CTGATGAGGATGAAGATGAAATTGATGAGGATGAAGATGAAATTGATGCAGACAGCGATGAATACAATGATACCGATGACGAAGAAGATGATGACGAAAAAGAAGAAGATGATGATACTGATGACGATGATGACGATGACGATGACGATGATGACGATGATGATATTGATGACGATGATGACGATGACGATGAAGAGGCTGAAATAAGAAATCAAATTGCTGCAATGCATGAAACCTTAAAAACGAAAAGAGGTTTACGGCAAAAAGAGAAATCACTCACCTGTCCGTTATGTAATCAACAATCTATTGTTGAAATGGAAACTTCATCAGAAAAAGCATATTATACTTGCAACAATGAAGAATGTAAATTTATTAGTTGGGATAAACCATTTGCACAAAAATGTCCTGAATGTGAAAATCTTTTTCTCATAGAAACTGAAGAAAATGGAGTTCCTATTTATCAATGTCCAAATTCCGATTGTGAATTTCAAGTTGATATTGATGATGTTGACGACGATTATTTTGATTTTATTGATCCGTCAGAACCACAGCAAACAGAAAAATCTGTAGACAATGAAAAATCAGCACAACCCAAAAAGAAAAAAAAGAAAAAAAGAGTTCGAAAAGTGAGGGTTCGACGGAAATAAATGATGATTATTTCTCAAATAGTTTGATTTTTTTAATTACAGAATCAGGCGTTTTAACTTTTTGATTTTGAATGTAGTCGTAAGTTACAATAGTGCTTCCACCGATTGCTGCAATTTTTTCATGCCGATGGCTGACCAGGGCAAAATCCATAATAAAACGGTCTTCTTTAATATCAATAATTTTTGCGCCTACAGAAATTGTATCTGGATATGTTATGGGGAGAATGAATTTACAGAATACTGATGCCAGAATATAATCAAAATCGGTTTTATCAATTTTTAAATGCTCAAAATAATAAATGCGGGCACTTTCAAAATATTTAAAAAAAACGACATTGCTGACATGTTGGGCTGCATTCATATCTCCCCATGCAACAGGAATGGTTAATATAGCCGGGTATGATTCTAAGAGAGATGACATCTTTATGCGTTACCGTTTTCTTTTTCCCGAACATTAAATTCCAATTTCCATTTTTGATCATCAGTTCGTGAGACACACCATATTTCTAAGGTTCCAATTTCAGTTGCTGTTACATGAAGCTTTATAGGAACTATAGTTCCATCGCTATTTTTTTCCGTATCTAACTGGGTTTCCATTGATGTTAAAGGTGTTATTTCTGAATCATTGGCGTCAACAAATTCTCCAACAGGATCATTCTTGCGAATCCCGGAGTCAAACAAGTCAAATCTTGCTTCTTCTCCAACAACCAGCCCAAATTCCTGACTTGAAATTTCATTAGTTGTTCCTTCTTCCATACCAAAAGGAGCTACACTTAAATATTTTATCGGCAATGGCATTCCTGGAACAGCCGGAAGAGAAGGTTCAACTCCGATGTAATAAGTTTTATTTAAACCAGCCCTAATTCTGATTCCTCTGCCTCTTCTGGCCATTCCATAGTAAGCTGCTCCTCTGGCAACAGCAAGATCAAAATCCTCATTGGATAATTCCCTGATACTAACCTCTGATGAACTCCATGTTGAAACAGCTTGTAATGTTCGTTTTCTAATGGCAATGGATTTCATAACACCACCATTAAATAAAACTGCTGTGGGATAGTGACCTTCATCAACATGACGTCTTAAAAAACTGGCCAGATGATGGGTAATTGCAGGATCCGATGTATATTCCAGACCCATTTTTCGCATGCCGACACGCTTAAACTGGATAGGTTCAACATCTTTTTCACACAAGGGGAAAAAACCTTCGCCAAGATGTTGGTTTAAATCATCACGAGTCAGACGACTTTCAATCGTTCCACCAATCAAGCTACTTCCTCTTCCTAATATAGTAATTGGGTGGGATCGGCTTCTTTTAGCAGAATACAGATGTTCTTTGGCCTGACGGCAGCTTTGCCACAATCCCCTCATTTGCCATGCATTCAGCTTATGACCTTTTTCAGCTACTTTTTTAGCAACAACATGCGCCAAAGCAATGTCCATATTATCCCCACCAACCAGTAAATGATCACCAACAGCAACACGTTCCAGGCTTAATTCCCCATCAACTTCACTGGCTTGAATCAAACTGAAATCTGTCGTACCACCACCAACATCGCAAACAAGTATACGATCCCCTACAGAAATCAAGTCTCGCCATTGATCACCTTGATTTTCCAACCATGCATAAAATGCTGCCTGAGGCTCTTCCAACAAGGTAATGTTCGTCAATCCAGCCATCTCTGCAGCTTTGACAGTCAATTCTCGGGCAACAGCATCGAAGGACGCTGGTACGGTTAAAAATATTTCTTGGTGATTAATTTCAATATCGTTGTCATCAGTTGCCATGATAGAGTTCCAGGCATTTTTAATATGAGTCAAAATGTCTGAAATCGCTTGTATAGGTGATTTTTTTGCAGATTCATCAGGACAGTCCCAAGGTAATATCGATGCAGTTCGATCAACACCTGTGTGACATAGCCAGGATTTTGTTGATGCGATCAGGCGGTTAGGAATTTCCGCACCTCTATTTCTAGCAAATTCACCAACAGCATGAGAAATGTTTTTATCCCAAGGCAATTCAAGTGCCCCTTCAGGAACGTCATTTTCACCGGGCTGAAAGATAAACGATGGTAATGTTGCAGACTTTCCAATGCTACCAGCATCAACAAGTTGAGGTATCTCAAAGATTTTGATTTCTGGAGCAGATGAGTCATCTTCTGGAATTAAACAATAAGCAACAACGCTATTTGTCGTTCCAAGATCAATTCCTATTATGTATTTAGGATTAACCATTATATCTTATCCTCTCAATATTTGTTTTGGGTATTTCCCCGTTGGTATACATCTAAGGTATTTTTCAAAAAAAAATAATTGGTTAAATGTAGCACAATTGGAATGGATATCAAAGATTTTTTAAGCCAGAAAAATATGTAAATTAATGCATTGTGACGAATATCCTTGGCAAAACTTTATAGTTAACTATTTTAAAAAATTTCCAGCTAACAACGCTGCACCAAAAGCACTCATCAATATGGGGTCGATGGGTAAACGAACGGTTTTCATTTGTATGATATTTTCCATTATGCAAATCCAGGACGGAATAGTTGCCATACCACCGCAAACAACTATTTCTGGTTCGGGATTTTCAATTCGGCCAATGAGGGTTTGTATTTTTTTAGCGATGGATACCAGCACACCAAAAATGATATCAGTAATAGTATCACCAGCATGCAATCGTGTTATAATTTCACTTTCAGCAAAAACTGCACATTGGTGCCTCATATTGAAAGTGCTGGTTGACTGAACTGGCATTTGGCGAATCTGATCAATAGAGAGATCCGCCATTCTGGCAACCATCTCTAAGAATCTACCGCTGCCTGAAGCACATTTCTCATTTTCATGAATGTCAATACATGAATGTGTGTGGTCCAATTGGACCACACGAAAAAATAAAGCACCAACGTCAATAATTGTTCTGGCATTTGGATTGAGAAAATGGACAGCTCGAACAATACTTGATTCTGATGAACGTATTGAATGATAGCCTTTTAACGATGACGCGCCAAAACCCGTTGATAGCGTTGATTCTATTGAACCTTTTTTAAGCCCGGCAGATTGAATTGTTTTTTTTAACGCCTGATGAATTTCTTTTGGATGATAAGTTGATAAGATGCAGCTTGATGCAATCAAGTGACCATCATCTATTATGACAATTTTTGTAAGACGTGTACCAATATCAATGCCTGCTGTTATCATTGATTGTATTAACCTCTAATCAATATATTTCTTTATGATCTTTCCCAATTCTCCATTATCTTTCAATGACTTCATCGTCTGATTAAACAATTTAACATCGTCTGGTGTAGACGTTTTTTTGCTGAACATGATATAAACATCAGCAGAAGAAACTGCTACGGGATGAATCTCAAACTGTTCTCTAACCCCGGCTTCCTTAAGTGCAGCAACTCCTGCATAGATATCACCCAAAAAACCATCAACACGTTGTTTCAGCGTCTTTTTTATATTGATAGAATCACTGGCAACGCCCTGAACATGTTTTTTAAAGTTCTTATCCTTAAGCAATTCAGCAAAAGTATCTCCATAAAAATAACCATTGGTGACGCCCAGTTGAAACTTGCTATTTGTGATATCAGATAGCTGTTTAAAAGGATATTTTGCGATTCCACCCTTTAAGACAAAAAGAACAGTTGATTCTTGTCGGTAACCATCTGAAAATAATGCGTAAGCTTCTCTTTCTGGTGTTTTAGAAGCTCCTGCGGCAAGGTCAATCTGACCTCGTTCTACATATGCCAGATGTCGTTTCCATGGGAGTTGCTTATAAGAGATCTCACTGCCCATTTTATTGACAATCATTGTGACCAATTCAACATCAAGTCCTGTTAATACTTTTTGATCATTTATAAATGCATATGGATCCCATGGCTCCCAACCTATGGTAAAGGTACGTTTTTCATCAGAAAAAGCAGGATTAATACACCAGACAAAGCATAAGCAAAACAAGAACAAAATAAAGAATCTCTTTTTTTTCATTTGAATTTTTAACATAATGAATTCCTTTTTTGAATTTTGTGTTTACTATAATTTACACAACGCCCTGGTCAAGCATTGCATTGACGACTTTTAAAAAACCCGCTATATTCGCACCTGCCATATAGTTTCCAGGTACGCCATATTCAGAAGCAGCATCCATGCAAGTTTTATGAATGTTTTTCATAATCATTTTCAAGCGTGAATCAACCTCATCTCTGGGCCAACTCAATCGCATACTGTTTTGTGACATTTCCAGACCTGATACAGCAACGCCACCCGCATTTGCCGCTTTTCCAGGACCATAAAGGATGTTATTATCCAGGTAAATGTTAATGGCATCAATGTCTGACGGCATATTTGCGCCTTCGCTAACCAAGAATACACCATTATTAACCATTGCCTGAGCATCTTTACCATTGATTTCATTTTGAGTTGCTGACGGAAATGCACAATTGGCAGAATGGTGCCATAAAGGGTTATAATCAATTGATGAATCGATTTCCGTATAAACAGCTTCAGGATATTTGTCCACATATTCTTTGATACGACCGCGCCTGACATTTTTTAAATTCTTCACAAATGAGAGTTTCTCTTCATTAATGCCGTTTTCATCGTATATATAGCCATTTGAATCTGAGAGAGTAACCACTTTTCCACCCAATTCAATAATTTTTTCAGTGGTAAATTGAGCCACGTTTCCTGAACCTGAAACCAGACAAATTTTGTTTTGGATGCTATCGCCTCTCGTTGCCAGCATTTCCTGAGCAAAATATACACTACCATAACCGGTTGCTTCAGGACGAATTAAACTTCCACCCCATCCCAGGCTTTTGCCGGTCAAAACACCAGTAAATTCATTACGCAAGCGCTTGTACATGCCAAACAAAAAACCAATTTCTCTTGCGCCAACACCAATATCGCCAGCAGGTATATCTGTATTTGGGCCAATATGCCGAAACAACTCTGTCATAAAGCTCTGACAAAAATGCATCACCTCATTGTCAGATTTTCCCTTTGGATCAAAATCAGAGCCGCCTTTTCCACCTCCCATTGCCAGAGTGGTCAGTGCATTTTTAAAAACCTGTTCAAAAGCAAGAAATTTGAGAATGCCAAGATTAACAGAAGGGTGAAATCTTAATCCTCCTTTATATGGCCCTATAGCGCTATTCATTTCAATTCTAAAGCCACGATTAACCTGAACCTGTCCCTGATCATCCACCCAGGGAACCCGAAAAAGAATGACACGTTCTGGCTCAGTTATTCGTTCCAAAATAGCTGTTTGTCGATATTCAGGATTTCGGTCTAAAACCGGTTTAACAGATTCCATCACTTCTTGAACTGCCTGATGAAATTCTTTTTCAACAGGATCTTTGGCTTTGATATACGACATAAAATTTGAGACGCTTATCATATTGTTCTCCTTTTGAATTGGTGAAAAAAATTAAAAAGACTTTGATTGACCCATTGGGCACAATCTCTCATTACCATATGTCCCCCTTTGGGAAAAACTTGAAAGTGATCAGGTTTAAAATTTTCTGCAAATATCCGTCCTCCTTGTAGTGGCAGTATATGGTTTTGTGCACCCCAAATGATAAACGTTGGTGGAAAAAATGCCGGTTTTACGATTGTATCCAATATCTCAAATGATTGAAAATTGAGCAGCAAATGATACAAAACAGAAAATTGGTGTGGATCCTGATATTTTTTTATCAGATGATCCGTAAAAGACTTATCATTTTCCGGCTCAATCCCATATTGCATCTTAATGCTTAACTCATGCACCCATCGGGGTAAACTCAAAATTCCGGAAATATATTTGAGGGATTGTCTTACCAGTACTGACGATTGTACCCATTGATATAATTGTCCTAGATCCCCTGCTAACAAGGTTTTTACAGTTGCAATATTGAATAAGACTATATATCGAACATTTCCAGGATTAGTCAACGCATAGGATAATGATATAGCACTACCAATGCAATGCCCAAGAAGGGAAACCTGATCCAGTTTTTTGATTTGGATAAAATGGTCTAATAAGCTGGTGTAAAAATCGAGTGAATAATTAATGCAGGGTTTGTCAGAGTTTCCGTATCCTAACAGATCAATAGCAAATATTTCAAAGTATTGTTTGAAATAATCAATCTGATAATCCCAAATACGATGATCATTACCACCATTATGAATCATTATCAATGGTGGCCCATGACCTTTTTGAAGGTAAGATATCTTATGGTTTTGAAAAGTGAATGTTTCCATAAAACTCCATAATCAACGGTTAAAAATTATACAGACAATAATTAACTTACTTTATACAATAATTGCGTTAGTAATGGAAGTTATTTTTATGGCATGAAAGAATTTGTAAAATATTTTTCATATACGACGAATGTCTTTAACTGGATAAGATATATATAAAGGGTTGAGAAATTTTTAGAAATAATCATACAAACTTCTCAACCCATTTCACGGAAAGGAATAATGATAAAAAAAAGGGCATCAAATCTTGAATGGATGTCCATTCAATGTTACTTTTTTTTACAGAAATTTATATTCTGTGTCAAGCACAAATAGAATATTTTTTATTAATAATTCCAATATTATGAATATCATTTAGTAAATGGATTGTTGTCAATTAATAAATATATATAATCCTCATAACTAATTTTTTTATTTGATAATATTTTGAACTTTTCGCCGATAATAGATAATTTTTTATTGATTAAAGTATTTCAAATATTGTGTATCAATTTATCACTTTTGTACAAAAAAAGGTGCGTGATTTGACGTAAACGTAATAGGATTATTTTGAATGATTCTTGATAGATGTGTATTTTTTTTTATGTGTTTAATATATTGTCTGATTGTTGATCGGTTTAAATGAAAAGGATGATCGAAATTGACATACAGAGAAAGATCGGCATCATAAAAGGGGTAAACGTTTAACTGATTGGCTTCTCTACTATTTATAGGAAGATTAAATATTGCCAGATTCATAAAATCAATCCATTGATGAGTATCAATCATAAATGTGAAGGTTTTATGGAAACTGTCCTCTGTTTCATATGGTGTTCCAAATAAGAAATAAGTATACGTCCCGATTCCTGATTCATGAATGGCTTGTAACGCTTTTTGAGCAAGGGATATGTCAAGACCTTTCTTCATCTGAGTTAATACGCGTTGATCACCTGATTCAATACCCAATTTAAGCATCACACAACCGCTTTTTTTCAAGGCTCGACAAAATTCTGGATCAGTTAAATGTTTTGTAACGCGAGTAAAACCATACCAGGGTACTTTAGGAGGATTTTGAATGATTGTTTTTAATAATTTTGGAGAAAGTGCATTATCCAGAAAATGAATCATTGAAGGCTGATATTTCTGAATCAATATATTCAAAGACTGAAGAATCATTTCTTGAGGAACATTTATATATGATATTTTTTCGGAACATTCCGGGCAAAACGCACATTTTCGCCAATAGCACCCTCGTGATGCACTAAATGGCAAAACAAAGCCAGGGGAAAGATATTGATGATGGTAAATATCATCATAATTGGCAATTTCGGCAGGTCGTTCTGTTTTTATATTAAAAAAATTGAATAAATGAGGTTCTCCAGGTCCTGAAACAAAGCAAACATTTGGCACGTCAAAAAGTTGTGAATTGCCAGATCGGTTTATCCATGACGATATTAAACCACCACCAACCCAAATGGGTATATCCGGCCATATGCGTCTGACCAATCCGATTATTGAAAAACCACATAATGCCTGACTCAAATAGTTAATGGATACACCAACACCACTGATTCGATTGTTTTTCAGACAATTCAATTTGTTTTCCCAAAACTGATGTAAAGGATTTTTTTCTGGATAATTCATGGCTTTTAATAAGTCAGATCGTCTGATGGGAGATAAATGAAAATCATGATAATTTGAAAGGGATATCTTGATGGAATTACGGATTATGGATTTTTCCAACACTCGGTTAATATCTTTTATCGCACGATTATAGGTATCCAATTGTTGATAAATAGAAAAATCTCTTAAATGTCTTAAATGCCGATAAATATTCTTATAAGCCCTTTGAGTCCAGGTATCATTTATTAGTTGTGGCGTTTGATTGGCCAGATAATAAATGCTTTCAATATTTAAATCGATAATCTTGCAGTCAATATCGTTGGCAAGAAGTGCTCCTGCAATGGATGCCACACCTGCTGGCGGTTCGCATGGTTTAGAAATGGGAGGGTGAATAAGAATAAAAGAGGGGCTCAAGGATATATACTCCGATCATAATTCAAAAAAGACGTTAAGGGGGTTCCTAAGCATTCCTTAGTAGCAAATTTAATGCGATCAAATAATCGTATACCATTTGTTTGTTTCTCATGTCATGAAAGAAATCACCTTAAAGAAATCACATTAAAAAGTCAAAAGCATATTTTCTAGCTTTTTTAAGGTAATAAAATCTGTTAAAGCAAATAACCAAATGCAAACAGCTAATAGGAATAATTGAAAATAAGTTCCCCATTTACAATTGGACGTTTCGTGGCTATAGATCGTAGAGACAAGGCATACCTTGTCTCTTCAAACAAGAACCGAAATGTAAATTAAGAATGGAGAAAATATTTTCAGATCATTCCTTAGATAAACAATTGAAAAATTAATGCAACCAAAACTATGAAAGCGCAATATGTATAATTGTAAGTATATTAAGGGACATCGTTTAAAAACAATACGTGCCGCTGCAAATTGTATTATTCCAGAGCATGCCGGGCTTTCAAGCGGAGGAACACTTGAAACAGCAGCAGTCGTTGACTGGGCAATAGATCAAATGCCCAAAGAATTACGCGTTCAATTTCTATTATTTATCAGCATTGTAAATGCCTCGGGAATTTTTTTTGGTGGCCGACCTTTCCACAGGTTATCATACCAAGATCAGATCAGGCAGTTGAAATGGATGGAATCTTCCCCCCTCGCTCCTTTTCGATTGGGGTTTATGGGGCTCAAAAACTATATCTGTATGGGATATTTTACACGTGAACAAAACTGGTCAGATATTAAATATCAGGGACCTATACTTTATGATCAGCCTTCACCTGACGATATTATTCGAAAACTCTGCCAGGGAAAGATAGGAATACGCTCATGAAAAAACATTATGACATTGTCATCGTTGGATCTGGTGCCGGTGGGGGTACAGTAGCCAATTCACTGATTCCTTTAAAAGAAAAAGGTCTCAAAATAGCCATTCTTGAGCAAGGGCCACATTTTTCCCATTCTTTTTTTACACAACGTGAAATTGAAATGATGCGTCTTTTTCGTTTCAATGGCGCATGGCCGGTAAAAAGTGGCGAAATCACGATTGCTGCTGGACAAGGTGTTGGTGGAAGTACCCTCATGTACACAGGCGTATCGTTTCGATTGCCAGAATCTGTTGTAGAAGAATGGGATGTTCCCGGCCTTACAATGGACGATCTTACACCAAGATTTGATCAAATTGAGCGAGATATTCACGTGATCAAGCCTTCTGAAAGGATGGTCAATGATAATAACCGACTTTTTAAACAGGGATGTAAACGACTTGGTTGGCCGGTAAAAAAAATTCCCTTAAATGTAAAAAATTGCGAACGAGTTGGATTTTGCAACCTTGGCTGCAGTTCTGGCAGTAAACAAGGGACTTTGGAAGTTCAATTACCAAAAGCGATACAAAGTGGTATTGATCTGATCGCCAATTGTGAGGTGATTCGTTTATCAGAAAAGACAGTCCATGCAAAAGTTCACAAAGCACCTCCTGGGACAGTGGATGGACAATGGCCACCAGGAAAAATTACCATTCAAGCAGATATCATTGTTCTTGCTGCAGGTTCTCCTGGAACTTCGGGTTTATTGTTGAAATCAGGATTCAAACAATACCTTCCAAGAATCGGTCGTGATATAACACTTCATCCAGCAATGACGCTATATGGGGTTTATCCAAAACCAATTGTCAATTATCGGGGATTTCCAAAAACGTATTATACTGATCAATTTACAAATTCTCATGGTTATTTCATAGAAACTGCATTTTATTATCCATTTGTTTCCACTCGACATATGGGATTATGGGGTAAAAATCTGTCAGAAATTATGTCAAAATACAACCAGTTAATGACCGTTTTGATATTAAACCATGATACAATAATGCCAGAAAATCGTATTATATTAGACAGAAAAGGCACAGTACAGGTGAATTACAATTTAACAGAAACGGTCATTAAATCACTTTGCCATGCCCAAATCCAGACTGCCCGATTGTTTTTTGAGGCTGGGTGTGAGCTTGTCATTATGCCGTGCTCCTCGTCTCCAGTTATTCATCAACATAAACAGAAAGAATTAGAACAACTAATTAAAGCCAAACATTTTATTCCTATTAAAACACCAGTATCATCAGCACATCCACAAGGAGGATGCGCAATGGGTAAAGATCCTGATAACTCTGTAACCAATTCATGGGGTCAGGTTCATAACTTTCCCTGGTTGTTTGTTGCTGATGCAAGCCTTTTTCCCAACAGCGCACATGTTAATCCTTATTTAACTGTCATGGCTCTGGCAGACCGGGTTGCAGATAGAATTAAAAAAATTTGCAGCTAAGGAACCACAATTTAATAACTTTCCCATTATGGCGTCCATATTCAGGCTGAATATGGACGCCATAATGGGAAAGTTATAATAAAGTGAAATTCAGTTATTCAAAACGTGGTAGCCAAACAGGAATATTTCCCGATAAGTCTACAATTAAAAGATGAGTTCAAAAAAGATGCTTTAAATGTTTACTCTCTTTCCAATTTTAAAATTTGATAAATAATGAGGTTATTACATGAAACAAAGTATCAAAGATAAGGCTTCATATGCTCATTTCCTACCCACGCAATGTTTGGCTATATCCGAATTTCTCAAGAAGAAAAATTCAAGCAAATATCTGAAATATATAATTCATAGCCGTTTTATGATTGAATATATTTCCTTGTTAATTTTTAGAAATTTATTTTCAACTTATCTAACGAGAAGAATTTTTACCAAAAAGGAAAAAGAATAACCTTAGAGTAG
>Ga0272440_1003495_pt1 | contig 11720 bp, 4 predicted proteins | sample SSMMMBAug17_FD_192440 | JGI IMG/M metagenome (GOLD analysis project Ga0272440, IMG submission 192440) | Marine sediment archaeal communities from Little Sippewissett salt marsh, Falmouth, MA, United States - SSM-MMB-Aug17 | ecosystem: Environmental > Aquatic > Marine > Wetlands > Sediment ... | reverse complement strand
AATTTTCAATGGATGGATTGATTGCTCCTGTTAAATGATTGCCTTCATCATTATTATCTAAATCTAATTCGATGACATGTGATTTTTCATTATTACATTTCACCCCAAACCAATTACATTCAGTACCAATAGCTCCTTTCCATCCTGTGTGATTCACCCAATTATCTCCGCCTGTGCTATTGTATAAATCAATTAAAGCCTGTCTTTCACTTTCCGGAATATAAACTAATGTTTTTGCTGAAATTTCGGGGGTGAATTTACTATATACAGTATTTTTATTATTGTTCAGATAATAATCAGATGTATGGGGATATGTGAACGATCTGGCCATCAAGTAGTAAGTTGTGTTTGGAGACAGATTGTTAATTGTCATTTGCTCAATTGTTTTATCGGAAGTTGTTTTAAATAGGGTATAAGATTGGTTTGATAATGTCCGATAAAAAATTTCATATCCACCATTGTGCCAGTTGTAGTCGATTGCAGGCCAGGTTAACGTAATAGAATGGTTTGTTGTTGAACTTACCGCCAAAGCGTCTGGAGCAATTGTTTGGCTAATTTTCCAGCCTTTACTCTTTTGATCGAGAAATTGAGTTGTTTCTGTAGGTAAATTTTCCAATGCGTTATATCCAATCGTTAACACTTCAAGTTGTTTTAAATATTGGAATTCCGATGGAATAGATGATAGTTTATTTGCATTCAATTCAAGTCTTGTGAGGTTTGTCAATTGTCCAATTTCAGCAGGCACAGAGATCAATTCGTTATAAGCCAAAGAAAGCAACTCAAGATTATTCAGATTTCCAATTTGAGCTGGTACACTGGCAAAAGAGTTACTATACAATGATAGATATGAAAGATGGGTTAGATTTCCTATTTCTGGTGTTATTTGAGTCAGGTGATTATGACTTAAATCAATATAAGATAGATATTCAAAATTCCCTAATGATGGTGTCAATAAATCACCTGTCAGGTTATTTCCTCCGTTTCCATTATCTAAATCAATTTGGGTTACATGCGTTTGATCGCTATTACAAGCAATACCAAACCAATTACATTCTGTTCCTACTTCTCCCAACCATCCCGAATTTTTCACCCAATTATCACCATCAGTGCTGTTATATAAATCAATTAGCGCTTGTCTTTCACTACTCGGAATAATACCCAATGTTTTCACTGAAAAACTTTGTATAAATTGACTATATACAGTATTTTTATTATGTCCAAACCAATCTCCACCTAAATGAGGATATGTAACAGTTCGAACTTTAAAATAATAGCATGTATTTGGAGAGAGTCCTGTAATGTTTACATTTGAAATGGTTTTATTACTGGTAATTGTATACCTGGCATAATCATTTTCAGTAAGTTCGCTATAATATACTTCATATCCACCTTGATGTTGAGTGTAGTGAATCGGTGACCAGGATAAAGTGATAGAATTATGCGTTTTACCTGTTACAGATAATTGCTTAGGAGAAACTGTTTGCGTTTCTTTCCAATCGCTTTGCAAGTTATCAAAAAAAAGTGATAGCTCAGGATCTGAAATTTCAAGCGCATTACAGTCCAGGCGCAGCTCGTTTAAATTTGGTAAGTTTTTAATTTCAGTTGGAATATCGGTGAATTGATTTCCATACAAATAGAGACCATTCAGATTTGTAAGTTCTGCAATTCCTGATGGAACAGTTTTAAAAAAATTTTTAGATAGTCCTAATTCTTTCAGTTGTGTTAATTTTTTTAAGGTAACAGGTATATCTTCTAAATTATTGTTTGATAAAGTAAGTACTTCTAATCTGGTAAAGTTACCAATTTGATCCGGAATATTGATAAGGTTATTATCAGACAGGTAGAGGCATGTTAAATTGACAAAATTTCCAATTTCAACAGGTAGATTCGTTAGATCATTACCAGCCAGATTCAAATAAATCAGATTTGTAAGATGAGTCACTTCAATTGGCAGATGTGATAAATCATTCCGATATAAATAAAGATATTTCAAATTTTCAAGATTTCCAATTTCAGGGGGCAAGGATATTAAATCATTATCATTCAAAAAGAGTTTGTCCAAATTATTAAGATTTCCTATCTCAGAAGGTAACTGTGTCAGGTGATTATACGATAACGCAAGATATGCCAAATCCTTGAGTTTTCCTATTTCAACGGGCACACTTGTTAGCTCATTCACATGCAATGAAAAAAAAGTGAGATTCGTAAGATTTCCAATTTCTGGTGGAAGTTTTGTAATTTTATTGATGCTTAAAGAGATTTCTTCAAGTTGTGTTAAATTTGCAATTGATTCTGGCACTTCACCTGATACATTATTTCCCGGATTTTTTATCCCTAAATCAAGCTTTATAATATGTGTTTTTTCGGTATTACAGGTAATCCCAAACCAATTGCATTCTGTTCCAGTGGCTTCCATCCATCCGGTATTCGTGTTCCAATTGTCGCCATCAGTAGCGGTATAGAAATCGATTAATGCCTGTCTTTCAGTATCCGGAATATCGGCATAACTGATTGTCATTGTAGTGGTGATGATGATCATCGTTATGATTGTTTGTATGATGGTTTTCATTTGGCCCCCTTTTTTCACCATGATTCGTCTGATTAAATGATGAACTATGATACCTCAGTTGGTTGTTATTTGGCAACAAGTTTATCAGGAAGTTACAATGGGCGTATGTACAGTTTAGGGGAAGTGAATTTCATACAAGGAATGCTTGATTTCGGCAACCCCAAGAACAGCGTAGGGCTAAAGCCCAACTCTGAATTGAGAAAGGACGCTAAAGCGCACTCAATACCCAAAAGCTAATTATTAATTAACTGTTTATTTATTTCAAAATTGATGAAAATCATGATATTCCTAATTCAGTACCTATGTTGTATGAGGGCGCTTTAGCGTCCTTTCTCAATTCAGCGTTGGGCTTTAGCCCTACGCTGTTCTTGCAATTACCGAGATCGTGCATTCCTTGTATGAAATTCACTTCCCCTAAACTGTACATACGCCCTTAATTAATTAATTAATATTAATTCATTCAATTTCTACCCGAAATCGAATTTCAGCGCGTTCCCCGGATTTCAGGCAATAATGATCCAAAGTGCCGTCCCCATTGATATCCATAGAATTTCCCACACAACATTCCAATTCTTCATTATTAACCGAACAGACACCTGTCCCACCCGGATATGGTTGCGCATAAATAATTGGTGCGCCCTGAATAAACGTAAATGCTGGCGCTTTATCATACAATTTTACTTCACAAACTGGTTCAGCGCCACTATTCACAGCCAAAATCTGCCATACAATACATTCCCCTGGGTTGGCCTGAAAATGTGATGAAACAAACGTATTCATGGTTTCCATATCTGCACTGCAAAGAATATCCCTTGCCCCCATTTTTGTAATTTGAAGTTGAGAGGCTGCGGCAGTTGTTTTATCTGTACAGCTTACACTGATCGTTTTACCAGGAACCGATGCTGCAACAGTGAGAATATCGATACTGTTAGCTGATAGTTGCGTAGGTGCGATAACACGCACTTTAAACTGTAGATTGTCATTTGGTGCCAATGGGACAGCAGTGCCGCCATTGCCATCATCCACAAGGTTTATTTGCATCCATTTATTCTCACTGCTGTCAAAAACAACCACTTTTTCACCTGCACTGAAGTTTTGAAGGGTTTTAAATGAAGTAACGCGAGTTCCATCAAACAATTGAGGTAACATCAGACTGTGCGACATCAAACTCTGGTACGAAACAGAAACTTGAACGTTTAACAACGTATTTCCAGTATTTTGAACATTATGAATATATTCCACCGCACCGCCTTGAGTTACAGTGCTTTGGTTGTTTGGTGTGATTCGTAAGGTTTCTGTTTGTGGAATGTTGATGGCATCCTGTTTGATATCCCAGACAAGAGTCACTGATGAATATACCTTTATAAAAATGGGAATTTGTTCAGGTGTCTGATTTTTCGGTATTTCAATGCGCAACTGACAATGAAAGGTCTGTCCGGGGAAAATTAATGGTGTTGATGATATAATTTCCCCTGCAGGATTGAAAAATCGAATATTCCATGTATCAGGTAATTTAATTGAAGCAGATGAATCTTTCCATGCAGACAATTGATATTGGTCTATCAGGTCACCTTCGTTCGCCACATACAGATCAAAAGTCACAGCTTTGTTTTCAATATAATTCGCAATGGTTGTAATTTGTGAAACTGGATCAGCATCAATGATATCATGCATACCTGTTGACATTTCTGTATTGGCAATATCCACACATAGGGCATTGATCTTGCCCAGGCGTATTTGAGCGGAATCTTCAAATGCATCATTACCAGATGAGCGAGCAGTGATTGTTGCAATAAAAGGGCCATCCATGCGGACATTTTTTGGAAGCACAGCACCAATTACAATAGTGCGTGTCGCTCCAGATGATAATGATCCAAAATCAATATAACCATCAGAATTGGTATCAAGTAAGGGTGAACTCTGGTTGGCATGAAAAAATTGAAAGCCTGTAAATTCTGGAAATGTGCTGTTTGAAATAATGAGTGCAAATGTATCGTCAGCATTCCCCATATTTGTCACCTGATGTGTAAACCAGACAATGGCCCCTTGAGATACTTGATCAACATATTGTTGATCATTCAATGAACCATCGTCATCACCGCCATCATTGACATTCATGGCCGCATTCATGCCTGTATCAATTATTTGAACGCCATATGTTATGGGTATTGTTTCAAATGTTTTATTCGAAATTACAGCGGATTCATCAGTATTTTCATTTTCATCAAGATCCCCCAGCATACTGACTGAATTTTCAATCAAGGTATCACCAGGAGCAGTACTGTCAATGGCCAGAACATAGGTGAAATTAATTTCACTATCAACAGGCAGCACGTCAATTTCACCCCGAATTTGACCAAGTTGGCTATCATAATATGGCGACTGTCCATCCAGACCATTGACACCATCATCGATTCCTGGAGTTACCACAAAATCACTGGCTGATTGAATGCTGTTTTCCTGAAAAATTGTGTATTGAGGCAAGATATCTGTTAAAATAATATCTCGTGCGATTCTGTTCCCCTTGTTTTGAACTGAAATTTGATAAACAATGGTGTCATCAGCGATCCCATCACCATTGCTTTGATAAACCGATTCCTTTGTAACCAGAAGAATGGCATGATCTGTCACGACAACTTGATCGATATTGGTATCATCAGCGTTGTCAGCATTTTGGCCGATATCAGTCACACTGTTATTTTGACAGCTATTGGAGGCCTTTTTTGCCTGTACAGTAAGTAATAAACTGTATGTTGAATTTTGTGATGATGACGCGGGTATATCGGCTAAAACAATGAGATGGGCTGTTTCATCAGAAACAAGATACAGATTTGTACTATATGAGATTGCAGTTGATACAATAGTTGGGTCCGACATATCCACCCGACCATTGATATTTATATCGTGAATTACCCTGATTGCAGAAAAATCGCCGGAATCTCCGCGCATATTTTTAATGGAAATACAATATGTATCTGGCCCATTACCAGTATTTTGAAGCGTATGAAGAAAAGCCCTGCTTTGTCCTGCAATGCCTTCAAAACTGCGATCTCCATCAAGTGTAGCTGAAAATACCTGCCGAATGGTCAACACAACTACATTTGTTGTAATTGTTTGAGAAGTGCCCATTTCATCCTCAAATCTAATTGATGCTTGATTGACAACTTCCGAACCAGGTTGCAATGATTTTGAGCTTGATATTAATGGATTAAATATACATAAGAAAATAAATATATATAAATTTTTTTTCATGTTTAAGTAAAATTAATTATTATTCATTAATAATTATTATCCATAACAAATAATGTTTTTTTTTACAATTTAATTTTTATAAGTAAGGAATGCGCTGAAAATAAGATACTCATTTTTCTTGAACGAACAAAATATTAAGGAAATCTCTGAAAATAAGTTCCTCATTTAATAAATGCTTGACTGTTCAACAATTTAAAATCAAGTATATGTGTACCAAACTTTTCATTTTTGTTTTTGAACCAGGATTACACTGAAGAAGGGGCGCATTCCAAAAAAGTCGGACATTCATTGATGATCATTGAAAAATGATTTATTTCGGCAAATCCAAGAACAGCGTAGGGCTAAAGCCCATAGCCGTCAGGCTAAGCAAACTCGCTCGTTCCCACGCTCTGCGTGGGAATGCATATGGGACGCTCTGCGTCCCCTGTGCTCGTATCTCGGACGCCCAATACAGAGGACGCAGAGCGTCCAGGATGCATTCCCACGCAGAGCGTGGGAACGAGGATCTCTGCGGGTTTGCTTAACCTGACGGCTATGGGCTTTAGCCCCATGCGGACATGGGTTTGCCGGAATTTAAATTTTCAATGATAGTACCGACTTTTTGGGAATGCGCCCTTTAATTCTGTGAATACTGATTCTACAAAAAAGGGCGAGCAATTAACAATTATTGATGCTCCCCAAAATCCGATATAATCAGAATATATGTTGTTATTTGTCTAATTGGTCGAACCCTATGTTCGCCTCGAACAAAAACCAGTATCCAACCGATGAGCAAAACCAATGTGGGCGAACATAAGGTTCGCCCCTATATTGGTTTTGCTCATCGGTTGGATTTCGATTACTTCGTATATCAATTAAGATAATGTAAATGGAAGGTGAGGAGAGTATGTCTTTTTTCAAAAAAAAGTGGGACTTATGTCTGGTTATTGTTTTATTGATTGTTGGCATGATATCGGAATATCATGAAATTTTTTCATTTCTTGAAGATCAGACGCTGGGAATTCGCCATGTGTTTCGGATGAGCTATGGGGACATTGAACAAGTTACATTTCCGCAAGACAAAATTGTGCTGGTCGTTTTTGATGAAATGTTTTTCGACAAGTACAATGCATTTCCCCTGCGACGACAGGACATCGCAACAATTATTGATAATATTAATCAACTGCAACCCAAACTCATTGCAGTTGATTTTTTGTTTAAGTACAAAAGTTCATACGATGATGATCCTGTTCTGGCAAAAGCGGTTGAATCCTCAAATGCGATTCTTGCCTCACAAGCCGTGTTTGATAAATCTGGCGCATTTGAAACAATTCATTATCCTGTCACAACCATTGGAAACAATGTTGTCAGTGGATATATCAATCATACGTCTACAAGCAGCCTTGTGACCACCTTGAGCCGGCTTCGAATATTTCCGGAAATATCTAAAGCGCCTAATGGTTGGCCTTTTGCAATACAGATTCTTGCGCGTCAATACAATTCCCAACCAGAGATAAAAGATCAATCAATTATTATCGGGCCACACACAATACCATTGAATCAGTTCAATGAAATCTATATTGATTTTCCTGTTATTCCTGAAGGTAATCGCTATTTACATGATTTTGCGGGTATAACAGCTCTGGCCTTTATGAATACGACAACAGAAGATAAAATGGAACTATCTTACTGGATCAAAGATAAAATAGTGATTATTGGTGATACATTTGCTGTCTCTCAAGACTGGTTTGACACACCGGTTGGTACCATGTTTGGGTCAGAATTCATCGCCAGCGCAGTGAGCACCATATTGAATGGATCAACTTTAAGACCAGCAAGCACGTTGGGTGAATTTTTATCTTGTTTATGCCTTTTATTGTTGGTCGCAACACTTTGTTATCGTTATCAAGATCCACGTTTGCGCGTATTTCTTGTGACCTGTCTGTTTATTTCATATTTTCTGTTTGCATCTGTAATTTATGTATATTGGGGAATTATTATTGCGGTTTCTTATCCCATAATTGCAGGTATATTGTCATTTACCGGAATCAATTTAAAGTTTTATTTACGTGAACGAACCCTCAAAGCACGTGCTGAAAAGAATTTTAAAAAAATCTTTGATAATTGTGTTGAAGGAATCTTTCAAGCCACGCCTGATGGTCAAATAATCACTGCGAATCCTTCAATGGCCAATATTTTGGATTATCATGATCCTGATGAACTACGTCGTGAAATTACGCGTTTTCAGGATCAAATTTTTGTTTACCCAGCAGATTTCAGAGAATTTGACCGCATAATTTGTCACGACAACCACATTGAAAACTTTGAAACCCTGCTAAAAACACGAATAGATCGCCAGATATGGGGGGCGATATCTGCTCGGGTACACTATGATTCTAAATCTGAACTTAAATATTATGAAGGTTCACTGGTGGATATTACGCTGCGCAAAAAAGCACAGGAAAACTTAAAAAACTTGAATAATGAACTTGAAGATCGGGTGCAACAACGAACCAAAGCCCTGAAAAACACTGTTGACGAGCTTTCCCATACGCAACAACTGGTTAATCATCAAAATTTAAAATTACATCAGACATTAACAGCATTGAAAGAAAGTGAGGAACGTTATCGTGGACTATATCATTCCAGTAAGGATGGTATTTTCTTTTTGGGCATGCAAATGCGATTTCTGGATGGCAATCCGGCCTTTGAATCAATGTTGGGATATGCATTGCAGGATTTAAAACAACTCTATCTGCGCCAGGTGACTCCTCATAAATGGCATCAAATAGAAAAAGACTTGTTTGAAAAACAAATTTTTTCTGGATCAAATACCTGTGAGTATGAAAAGGAATTCATTCATGCGGATGGGTATTCCTTTCCAGTTTCCATTCGCGCATGGCTGTTATTCCATGAAACCGGTCAACCTATTGGTATTTGGGGAATTGCCCATGATATTTCATTAAAAAAACGTGCAGAAAATCTTCGCAATGACGTTGAACGTATGGTTCGCCACGATTTAAAATCACCATTAAATGGGATTATTAGCCTGACAAAGCGGTTACAATATGAACATAATCTCAACAATAAACAAAAAGGCTGGATCAACATGATAAATGAAAGCGGCCTGCAAATACTTCACATGGTAGAGCATTCATTGGATATGTATAAAATGGAAGAGGGCACATATATTTTCAAACCATTACCTGTGGATTTGATCCGATTGTTTCATCGCTTGAATGAAGAAATGATGTTTTGGGCCAATAAATCCAATATTACCCTGCGTTTTTATTTAAGAGATAAACTTTTATCCTGGGATACACTGCATTGGATATCTGGTGAAGAAATATTATTGGCCAGTTTATTTTCAAATCTGATCAAAAATGCAATTGAGGCATCACCTGAAGACGAAACTGTTACAATCAGCATATATGAAAAACAAATGCATGAAATCAAGATTCACAATATGGGGATGATTCCAGAAAATATTCAACACAGTTTTTTTGAAAGATATGTTACTGAAGGTAAATCTGAGGGGACTGGCCTGGGAACTTACAGTGCAAAACTGATTGCCAGAGTTCATGGTGGTGATATCACGTTTGTTACCAGCCCATCTGAAGGTACGACATTAACAGTTCATTTGCCCATAAAATTTTTAAATCAAGATAACTTTCTCCATGAATCACAGAAAATTCAAATGGAGACCCTTCCTGATGAATGTCGGATATTATCAGTAGATGATCATCCGAACAATCATATGATTATGGAAGTCATTTTGGATAAATGCCCATATCATGTAACATATGTCAATAGTGGCAAAGAGGCTCTCGATACACTGCTTAAGTTGTCCTTTGATGTTATTCTTATGGATTTGAATATGCCTGAAATGAATGGTTTTGATTGTACTCAGGCAATTCGGGACAGGGGGATTCAGATACCCATTATTGCATTATCTGCTGATAACTCTCAAAAAACAAAACAATTATGTCAGGACAAAGGTTTCAATGGCTTTTTGGCCAAGCCAGTACAAAGTCTGGAAGCCATTATTGAGACAATAGAGAATGTAAAATTAAACACAAAAAACAGGATTAGAAAATGATTTTAGAACAATATCGCTTTACAGCACTACCCCCAACACAGTTCCCAGAATTGTCTGTTGACACAGATATTTGTAAGGGATGCGGGCGTTGTGTCGATGCATGCCCCATTCAACTGTTAACCCTTGTCAACAATAAAGCAGCATCCAATGATCGATACGATTTTTTCCGGTGTATTAATTGTGAAAACTGCATGGCTGTTTGTCCTGAAAATGCAATTCGTGTTGAAGGAGATTATCGTGTTAGAGCAGGTTATTGGAAAAACGATACGCTGTATGAAAATGGCAAAATCTATCCAGAGTTTTCAGAATTAGACCTCACTGAAACTGAACAAATTATTTACAAAAGAAGAAGTATAAGGCTTTACAAGAAAAAGCAGGTACCAAAAGATATGATCAGACGGGTCATCGAAGCCGGACGATATGCACCTTCGGCAGGCAACAATCAACCCTGGAAATTCATTGTGATTCAGGATAAAAAAATTATCCAAAAAATAAGTAAATTGTGCTATCAAACTCTAAAATTTGCCACATACTTGAGTCTTCCCCATGAATGGCTCAAGAAAAAAAATTCAGGCAATAAAAATGTAGGCCTTAAAACATGGCAGGAAATTGTTTTGCCTTTTCTGGTGATGTTATATAAAGGAGATGCAGATCAACGTGCCAGGGGGGGGGTCAATGCTGTAACAAGCGATCCGGATTTTGATACAACCTTTGGCGCACCTACTTTAATTTTAATTCTTTCAGATAAACGCGCTATTGGCGGAACTGAACTTGATTTGGGTATATGTGCCCAAAACATGGTTATAGCCGCGCATGCAATGGGACTGGGAACTTGTTATGTGGGCTTGATTGATCATGCATTACGATTTCATTCGCAATTTAAGAAAGAACTTGGAATAACAGAACCTTTTAAAATTGTGACTGCAATTACGTTGGGGTATCCAAAAGGAACTATTGATACTGTTGTTCGACGTGAGAAGGCAAGAATTCATTGGATTCTTGATAGTTGAAAGGAAGTTTAATATGGGTGTATGTACAAGTTAGGGGAAAATGTTGCGTTTTTTTCCCTGATCAGGCGATCATTTATTTAAGTAAGCGATCATAAATTTTCGGGTAGATAAAAGTAAAATGTTCGTCCGCCTTTCAAAGCACGCCCGCCTGGAGCTGAAGCTCCAGGCTATTTATGTGTCGTCCCTAAAGGGACTTATAGTGTCTTTTTAATTAAACACTTCAAGTCCCTTTAGGGACGACACAGGAATAGCCTGGAGTTTCAACTCCAGGCGGGCGAACATTTTTAGTTGATTGGGCGCATTCCTACTATCATTGAAAATTTAAATCCCGGCAAACCCACGTCCGCATGGGGCTAAAGCCCCACGCTACATATGGTGAAAAGGACGCTAAAGCGCCCTCAAGTCGTATCTGTGCTTTATTGGTTAAAGCTTTTATTGTCAACAACAAACATATTGGCTATTCATTGATAAATTGCTTATGGTCTTTGAGGGCGCTTTAGCGTCCTTTTCCCCATATGTAGCGTGGGGCTTTAGCCCCATGCAGACGTGGGTTTGCCAGAATTTAAATTTTTCAATGATAGTACCGACTTTTTGGGAATGCGCCCAATCAACTAAAAATGTTCGCCCGCCTGGAGTTGAAACTCCAGGCTATTCCTGTGTCGTCCCTAAAGGGACTTGAAGTGTTTAATTAGTGTCTGAACGAAAATGCGAATATCGCTTATTATAACAAAGTGTTAACTGGCATTTTTAAAACGAAGATTTTAAGAGGGCAATAAACATGCCAACAATGTCGGAAATATTTTCTAACAAT
>Ga0272440_1003493_pt1 | contig 11721 bp, 6 predicted proteins | sample SSMMMBAug17_FD_192440 | JGI IMG/M metagenome (GOLD analysis project Ga0272440, IMG submission 192440) | Marine sediment archaeal communities from Little Sippewissett salt marsh, Falmouth, MA, United States - SSM-MMB-Aug17 | ecosystem: Environmental > Aquatic > Marine > Wetlands > Sediment ... | reverse complement strand
CCATTTACTTATGTGCCAGCCCGATGTAGGGGCGAACCTTGTGTTCGCCCTCGAACTAATAACGCTTTCGTTCCTATGTACGATGGGCGAACACAAGGTTCGCCCCTACACGTTCTTGGCACATAAGGAAATGAGAAATTTATTTTCCGAGCATTCCTTAGCTTTAATAAAAAAAGAAATGACTGAAAGAGAAAGAACAGTCATGATATGTATAAATTGACAAAAAAATGAAAATGTGTGATAAATTGTTACAAACATGGCAGGGTTTAAAGACTGACTTAGGAATGCTCGAAAAATAAATTCCTCATTTACTTATGTGCCAATAACGTGTAGGGGCGAACCTTATGTTCGCCCATCGTACATAGGAACGAAAGCGTTATTCGTTCGAGGGCGAACATAAGGTTCGCCCCTACATCGGGCTGGCACATAAGTAAATGGGGAACTTATTTTTCGAGTTTTCCTTAGATAATTTTATTGATACAATGGAAGAAACAAATGCATATATAATTCAGTTCCAAAAAAAACAAAAAAAAGAAAAACAAAAGTTTGAAAGTAAACGACAATCAATTATCAGTTTGTTCCCTCATCTTTCCCAAGAAATGGATCACGTTTTTCTGGCAAAGAATTCCTGGATTTGATTCGAAATTAATAAGGGCGATGTTTTTTATAGGTTTGATCGCCAGGTCTTTCCAGATGTCTGGAAAGCGATAAAAAGCTAAGTAAATAAGACAGTTGAACATTAGAAGGAAAGATGGGGTCGTAAAACAGAGATCAAAAAGGATCTTATGGTCGAACTTGCCGCAAAAGCAGATATTGAAAAATTGAATGGCAAAATTGACACACAGGTCAAGGAAAAATAAATGACAAAATGGATTCCCTTGAACAAAAAATGATAGGAGAGTACCAATGAAAGCTGTGATACTATTAGGACATGGCAGCCGGGTCCCGGGTGCCGGCCAGAACATGGAAATAATTGCCAATGCTTTACAAGAAAAATATGCTGTGGATTTGGTCAAAAGCTGTTATTTGTCGCGATTGGGACCGAATTATCCTGAGATATTGGAAGAATGTGTCACACAAGGCGCCAACGAGATTATTGTAATACCCTATTTTTTGAATATGGGAATTCATATCCGCATGGATATCCCCAAAATGATGCAGGTGGAGGCTGAAAAATATCCGGATATCAAAATAATATATGGCAGGCATCTTGGCTATGATGATTCGTTAGCGGATCTTGTGTATAAACGTGTTGAAGAATCTTATCCTTTGCCCGATGTTAGAAATATCAAATTACCTTTAACCGACCCAGTTTAATGAAATAATATTATTTCGAGCATCTGCACGTTGAATGGTTACTTCAATTATTTCTTCAGGTTCAAAATGCATTGATGATGTTATGGGAAGCGAACATTCCAGCAAGTAATCGGTGAGTAAAACAATATAATTGTGCCATCGTTTGTCTAAAACCATTGCCGGTGTTTTGATTCCACGATGTTGTTCAAGATATTTGACAATCCAGTAGCGATTGCGGGCAAACTGAAGCCGACTCGCATGTGTCATGGGTTGGCGGGTATATTGAATAATATGATTGATTTCTTCTTTTGTATAAGGGGTCCCAAATCCCAAAATCGAACGAACCTGGCGTTGGGTAATCAAATCATAGTATTTTCGGATGGGTGAAGTGGTTGTCACATAACAGTCCAGGCCCAGGCCAGAATGAGATGATGGTTTACAGCTTAAAACAAATCGAGATAATAATTTGCGTTGCATCCAGTTTTCAAACAAACTCCCTTCCTGCTTTCCAAATAATCGTTCTTTGGGTGCTGGTTGTGATCTATAGATTGCAGGGGTTTGATTTTGACGTAAAAATTGAGCGGTAATCCAATTCCCCAGGATCATGGCCTCTGCTACCAGCATTCGGCATGCATTTTCTCGGTTCACCCGATTGATGACTATTTCACCGGTGTCTTCATCAATACGAATATGAATTTCTGGTAACGTAATATATACCGCATCGCTGTTCAATCGAAATTCTCGAAAAGCACAGGCCAATTCATGCAATTGCCTCAGCTCTGGATGATCATTTACCATGAGATTGGCATCGTGATAGGTTAATTGATGTTTAACCTTGACCATGCTGGGAATTATATCGAATTTAGAAACTTCAGCCCGGTCATTCACCCATGCCATCATACTGATCGCAGGTCGGACTTCACCTGCCTTGAGACTACAAATATTTTCGGCCAATATTGGTGGCAGCATTGGAATTTTTAAATCCGGAGTATAAATGGAGGTGGCCCGGTCAATAGCAGATTTGTCAATGGCGCTGTTTTTGTGAATACAACCAGCCACATCTGCAATATGAATGCCCAGACAAAATTGATTGCCATCCCACTCAATACTTAAGGCATCATCATGGTCAGTGGTCGCCTGACCATCAATGGTGATCAGATCTAGAGATGTCATATCCTTTCGTTGTGATGCCAATAATTTAATATCATGTTTGATTGATTGGGCCTGATCAAGCGTATCTTGTGAAAAAGACAAGGCGATATCGTATCGGTAGATATCCAGGTTGACATTTTCATCCCATGCCCCCATTTTGATCAAAAGTTTGAGCAGTCCATTATCAATATCTACGCCAGCACGATCGACAATACCACGCGCAATGTCGTAATCATCACTTTCCTTTCCAAACAAATACACAGATTTTAAAATGTCAACTGTTTGCATCTTATCTGAAGGAATCATCGGATTTGGTGTGGACATCACTTTTTTTAGCCAGTCACCGCCATCATCAATCAGCGCTTGTTTTCGTTCGGCTTCTCTGGCCTGATGTTTGAGATTTTCCATCTGCGTTTCTGAATAGGGGTGAAAGCTGTCAGGTGTAAATTTGAAATAGAATTTATTGTGAAGCATGGCCCGAAAAACAGCGGATTTGTTGTCATCATTGACTTCATCAAAACACAAACCGGTCATCATATCAATGTCGATTTCATCTTCCTCAGCATGAAGGACCTCCCACAATTCTTCAACATCAACCTTTTCTTGTATTGATTGTCGCTTGCGAACAAGATTATTAATATATTCCACAAGTGCATCTCTTCCCTGACTCAGGTCAAGACGCACCTGATCCACATGAAGCAATCGTTTTATTGAAAGGTTTACCTCGCGGTTGGTTTCGGTGAGTATGCGAAGTCGTTGTTTTTTGGTTTCTAAAACAACTGCACTTTTAATATCTTTTTGTTCGATATACTCGACTATGTTTCCAGGTTCCATTTCAAACGTATATCATATTGATAATAAGTTATCAATTATAGATTATGCATTATGGATTAAAAACCTGGTAATTCCCTGAATTCCATATGCAGCAACAATTCCCCGCCATATGTTCCCTGGGTATCCTGCATACCCCGAATAATGAGGTTTTCAAATAATTTGTAATTTGCCTGGGTGTGATGAATCAACTGGCCTTTTCGTGTTTCAAAGGCATAAGTAATTGACATTCTAGGTGATAGTTCTTTTCCAAGTGTAATTTTATAATCATCATTCTGGTTGTCATCAACAGTTTCATGTTCATAGGCTTCCAGATGAAATGTATCCAGACCGGTTGTGTTTTTTATGTCATCTTCAAATGCACTTGATAGCAGCTCTGCAATCATTTGCTGTGTGGATTTATATGGTCCGGTGTCCTGAACAAACAATTGATGCGCGGGTTTTCCAAAAAGCAGGATAGAAATAATATCGGCATGCTCTTCTTCTGGCGTTGAACTTAATTTCACCTGAAGAGCTTCAGGTTTGCCGAGAACATCCAGCGAAATCTGCCAGTCCCGAACCGCTACATTGCTTTGAATGTCAATCATTGGTTCTGTTCGATAGGGATTGACAAAATCAATCAGACCTTTATCCAAAACAAATGTTTTTCCCAGATACTTGATTTCACCATTGAGCAATTCTGTGCGTCCCAGAATGACCGGATTATAAATTGTGCCACGAATACTTAAATCCGGATGGATTTCCATGTAAGCCAAATCATTATCTGCGATAAGCGGCAGTCGTGATTGAATACTGATATCCAGTTCGGTCCTGCATATGGGCGGAAAAAACTGGCATATTTGATCCACCATGTCAGGCCGGCGTTTTTTCTGTAAACGTTCAAGAAGCATCTGGTTAATGCTTACATTTTGATAATACAAACCTTCCAAAAATTCCACATTACCAGTTAAACGCCCCTTCTGATATTTTCTGGAATAATTTAATTTGGCGTTGAGCATCAATTCGGAAATCCCGGGAATGTATATGGGAATGGCTGAAACCGCCCCTGATAAATTGACCTGGCTTATTTTTTGTTTGTCGAGAATCATTTTACCTTTCAGTTCGCAATTGCCATCATCAACACCAAAAGAAAAATGCTTTAATGCAAAAATATGATCTTTGGCATCAATCTGTCCCATAATATGATGAACGTGCTGGTTATTCCAGATATTGATGAATTCACCATCAATCATACGTATGTGTCCTTCAAACATCGGTGCTGTCATAAAGTGATGCAATGTGCCATCTAATTTCAGTTTTCCTGAAATATCAGAAATACTATCTGTGAAATTTCGCATGGCAGCCAGTGGAAAAAGGCTGTTTATTTTCAGGTGTGTTTGTTCAGGTATTTTTCCATAGACAGTGCCTCGACAATAGCCCTTTTCAGGAAGATGAATATTGTATTTTGCATCAGTCAATTCCTTGTTCTCAATCATCAAATAAAAAGGGTCTATCCTGATCAGGGGAATATTCTTGTAGGCCAATGCAGCGTGTTTAATTTGAAGGCTACCGCGTGAATTTAAAATGTCATTGAGTTGACCGGCCATTTGAAAGATACCACTGACCTGCCCCTTAAATTGAGATAATCCAAAACAGGTCAACACAGGTGAAAGCGGCATTTTTTTCGCCTGAGCACGCATATCAAAATGACCCTTTTTTAAATAGTACTGTGCATCAACCTCCAGCATTGATTTACATCTCAATGTTAATATATCTTGCGCGGATGCGATTTTAAATACAGCATCAGGTAATGGTTTGTTTTGAAAAAAAATGGGAGATACAACGATATTTCCATTAAATTGAGGCTGTTGGACATTGCCCTTACCATCAATGTTTATTTTAAATTTTCCCTGAATTTCAGGAATACATCCTTTTATATGTGATAATGAAATCGGGCTGGAATCAATTTTAAACTGATAATTTTTGTTTCTGTCCAATGTAAAATCAATAACCATTTGTTCCTTTTCATCCATTCGGATATTTCCGGATGACATTCGAATGCGGTCATTCATTATTTCTAAAGGAAAATTTACCGATTTGAGGCGCTGTCCAAAAATGCTGAATGTATGCCCATTCAACAATATCTGTCCGGATGCCTTCTTGATCGTGCCCATAAGGTTACCATCAATAGTCACATTACCCGCGAGGCCAGGATGAATCTCTTGCAATTGAATGTTTTCAGAATGAATGGAAAGATCATAACTGTCTGGAACAGATGTGAAAATTTTTGTAATGTCATCCCAAACCAGAACCCCCCTGGTGTCCAGTTCAGATGAAGGCTTTGACAATGAAGCGTTTTTGATAATCATCTTTCCTGGAATAGAAATACTGGCGTCTACATTTAAATCACCCAATTGATATTGATTTAAAGCCAGTTGCTTTCCTGTTAACTGCATATGCGCTTTGGTTTTAGATATTGAACGATGCACTGTTAAGGCGGTATCAAAATCAGAGGTAAGCTCCGGCAAGCCAAAATAAGAAAGCCATTGACCAGAAATTTTGCTATTTATGGACAGTTCCCCGACCATTTGCGGGTTTACATGACCATGCGCTGTCACGACAATGCCTTCAGCTTGAGCAGTCATTTCACGTACAGTCAGTTTATCTGATTCTGCATGAGCGGTAACATCGTATTTGAATGTTGTTTCAGGTAAAAAACATAGATTTTGGGGAATGTGTGTCTGACCATGAATGGCTATATCAGATAGAAATGAGTCAATATCCAGTCCCTGTCCCTTGATTCTCATCGTACCATTAAATCGGCTGCATTTGGGTAATGCATCATGAAAATGGTATAGGGGAAAATTGTTGGAATCTACAAAAAACTGCCAGGTCAAATGTTTCCAATTTTTATCTGCGTTCATGATGTTATGCGAAAAGAACTTGTGTAAATTCATTACGCCCTGAATCTTTACCTGACTGTCTTTGGTTTCCAATCGTATTTCATTGACTGTAAGTAATTGCTCCTCAACATTTGCGTGAAATACCATTTTCGTTATAGGAATGCGGTCAATATGTGTCCCATCAAATGCCACTGAAACGTTCATTTTAGGAGAATCTGAAAGCGCGTTTAATTCGAATGATCCATTGATGGTGCCAGAAATTTTATTATGAATACTTCCAATCTGCTGAAACAACGTGTCTGATAGCTTGATTGCGCCATTGGATTGAAAGTGAAGTTTTTTGACAATGTTTAGAAAGCGATCATAAAATATTTCAGGAGATTGTGAAGAAAATAGGGTCATGACCGGATGCGCGAGATTTTTTTCTGAATAACTGCCTGTTGTTTTAAACTCAAGTACTTGCATTTCTAAACCTTGATCCACTGCAAAGGATAATATTCCGGATAGATTTAAATTATTTTTTGATGTGTTTATCGTGAAATGTTTGACTCGAAATGATTTTTCTTGGGCGGTTTGAGAAAAATATAGGGTGCCATCCAACAAATCTAAAGATTGCAAAAATAACGTTTTTTTTCGTTGGGTTTGTCTGATCGAAAAAATACGTTTTTTCATCAATTGGTTGATGAATGAAAAGAAAGGCAGTACCTGCTGAAAATTCAATGGTCGATTTTTATCTACCGGTAAGTATAACCAGGGACGAATCATTTGTAAATTTTTTATTTGAATGGTATCTGAAAAAAGACTGGAAAAGGCGATGGACAGGCTCAATGCCTGACAGCCTGCAAGGGGGATTTGCGTTGAAGAATCAATCCTTACGTTATGAAGGGTTAATTGTTGTTTCCAAATATGGATTGAAATTTTTTGTACATTAATTTCAGCATCCAGTTGTTGCTTCAATAATGATTCAACTTTATAAATCGCGTAATCAGAACCTTGATAAAAAATGACCGCCGATAATACAATCGTTGCTGTCATACATATCAACCCCATAACCAGTGTTTTTTTTTTAATCATGAGAATCTCCAATGGTTACTGAATTTCATATGCAGCAATTCGACTCAGGCCTTTCCGAAATATATTTTGTTGCTTTAATACGCAGGCAATCCATAATCGCCAATGGGTATCGTTTTTTTCCAATGCATAGGCTGTAACAGGTCCAGGCTGTTTTTTTGATGTCCAGACAGTGTGCAGTTCACTGCCGGTCCATGACATAATGTGTACAACGCCCTGAGAAAACCATCGGAATTTTTCAAATAGCCTGCCAGTGGTTGACATATTTTCACATACAATTATTTCATCAGATTGATCATTATCAAGATCACAAACGATCACTCTCGAAGGGAAATATCTATGGATGGTTGAATCAATTTGACCGGTGTCTTTTTGCACTTCCATAAAATGAATACTTCCTCCCATTGATTGACTGCTGCGCCACAAAAGGCTTTGATTACGAAACACGTTCAAGCGAGCATCTTTATCAAACTGAATAAACAATGGCTGCTTTTTGACAGTCATCACCTTAAAATCAAAAATATCGGCCTTAATTGGCATGTTGTATTTGTGCGGAACAAGTGTATGATATATTTGCCCTTGCATGTGCATGATGTCGCCCCAATAATCACTGTACCGGCGTTGTTGGGCAATAAGTTTATTTGAAGATTGTAAAAATGTCAAAAACCATCCAGAATAGCTTTGAAAAAGATGCCATTGGTTCACTTTCCATTGATACAGCCCTGTGATAATATCTGAGCCTGTTGTTTCTGAAACAACTAAAAAGGATGTATTTTGGTATGAGTCAATCCAACGCGCAAAAACAACTGTTTTGCCCGGTTTTGAATGACGAATGTTGATGGTTTGAAAATCAGTGTCAACCATCCGAATGTGTTTTGGGCCATACAACAAAATTTCATTATCTGAATCGTGATCAATATCGGCAATATCCATGCCAATTATTTCATCTGCGATATTTTCAATCTGAACATGTGCGTTCGTCGTTAAGGTTTTGCCTGTCTTTTTATTGGTGATTTTTTTTAATGCTGTTTCAAGCCATTGATTTAACCAGTCAGGAATTTGCTCTATCTGATGAAGTGTATCATTGGACTGATAAACAACAGTTTGTTTTGAACTTTCAAGCAAGACTGCATTCATGGAAAGATGTTGTCCATAGATATTGATGCTGCCATAAATTACGTGCGAACAGTTTTGGTCTGATCCAATCTGAGAAATTTTTTTTTGGAAGTTCGGTGCAAGTAAATCAGATGATGAAAAAAGTCTTTTGGACTGAACAATTTTCACATCTGAGCGATGCATCAATGTAAATGAAATGGTATGGTTCACCTGTTGCGCAAATGATTGTCTGGATTGGGGCATCACTGTAAAAGGAATACTTAAAATACGTGCGGATGCATAAAGGTGGATCGTTCCCGACATAAGGAACAGAAAAACCATTGGAATGCAATAACATATTTTATTTATGAATCCATTGGGCTTTTTTGGAGTCATGTTCAAGATGATATCCATTTGAATCAGGGCACATTCCCAAATACCTGAAAAAAATAACCTACTTTTGAGGAATGCGCCCATTTGAACTATAGATGTTTTAATACATTCAAAATTTCATCCAGAGGCATCTGAATGGTCTGTCCAAATATAATAACATTGACCTTTAGATTTTCACATGTTGTTTCAGAAAAGTCTATGATCATTCGATCAATCGTAATTGTTCCTGATGTTGGAATACCACACGTCAGATCAAACTTAACATTTTCAATTTTGCAATAATAGTCTTGCCCATCTTTTGTAAACGCTGCCGAACCATTCAATCCAGTATTTTGCGTATATGAAATATCTGAAAAAACTGCATATTCTTCCCCATTGATAACCAGGATATCAGTACCCTGGCGATTGATAACCACCGGCACATTGAACCCATTGATCACTTCCAATGTTCCATCCAAGGTATGTTCACAAATTTGCAAATTGTTTGTGGTTTGGATGAATTTTATGGTCGCATTTTGTACATTAACATTAACTTGCATGTCACCATCAAGGGTGCAATCCCCATTTCCAAAGGAGAGGCGATCAAAACTTACCTGAATTTTATTTTGAACAAGTGACATATTGACAGTACCGGTAACACCATTACATGAACCATCAAACGTATACCCAATGCTTAATTCCATTGGCTTTATTTGTGCCTTGCCACATGCAAAATCACCATTTGAAAAATTTTGGATCAATTGTGTCAAATTAAGGGATTCCGGTTGAAAAATGTGTGCTAATGCAGGCTCAATCATCAATTGCTGTAACATTTCAACATCCATACCATGCCTGGATACAATAATCGTTGCAAACTGATTCATTTTCCCAAGCATATCTTGATACGCATCTGAAATCCGATTTGAAATCATTTCAATTCGAACATGGATACCATCAAGGATGCCATTGATTGTCCGATTCTCACAAGAAAGATCATCAAAATTGACCTCAAGTTCATTAATGTTCAATGTGCCAGAAATGGGCAAACCACATTTTTCTTCAATATTAACTTCATTAAAAGTGCATGTGTAAGATTTTCCCATAATTGGAATGGCCACATACCCATTCAAACCTGATTCGGCATCATAGGTTATGGTTGAAGGTATTTGAAGCGTCATATGACGAAACAGGGTCTTAATGATTTTTTGGGTCTGTGCTGAAACCAGAGTACCGGTAAGTCGATCATACGTAATATCGTAAGAATCATTCATCATTATGCCGCAAACAGACATGTTTTCAAAGGTAATTTTTGCGTGAATGAGCGTCAATTCTGATGTCAAGGTTATGGTTGTTTTGCCATTAACCCGGCATTTATTGATTAACAGGCTGTCAAAAAACAATGTTACGTTTTGGTCTGCAATACTGGGAACAACTGTTATTGTACCGGTAATATTTCCGCAGTCTGGCATAGCCTTGAAGTTATAGACAATAGAAAGGCTTTCATTCATCTGAACAGACAGATCGCCGCATGATGAAAAATCGATATTTTGAATCATTTGATCCAGATCACCCGCCGACCTGGTTTGTGTTTGTTTTAGATTATCAATGAGCGTCGAAAGATCCATTTTTGAAAAAATGTCTGTCAACCTGTCAATAATAATGATCTCTTCATTACTGTCTGAAATCAATGATGATGAAAAATTGGTAATTTTTTGAGCAAAATCTTTTGCACCCTGCTGGATTTTATTTGCTGTTAACTTAAGTTTCACCGGAACATCATTGATAAAATAGCTGATTACAGGGTTGTCTTTTGAAAACTGTTGTTTAAACACAAGTTTGATATCATTGATACTCATGCTGCCATTTGCTGGCAAGCCATTCATGGGATCAGTAAAAAAATTGCTGAATTGGGACATGTATGTCTGGCCATTCAAGGTCAAATCAGAAACGCCTGAAAAGCCAGTTATTTGATCATAAACCGCCTGAAATTTGGTCTGTATCGTTTTGCCATCAATCTCAAAGGCTTTAATTTTCTCTTTAAAATCCACAGAAGAAAGCATTCCGCTGATTTTGTCAAAAGAAATGGTATAATCTCCCTCAATAGGGTGATCATTGATGGACATATTTTCAAACAAAAGATCCGCAAAAACAATATTATTATCATGGGAAATTGAAAGGCGAACTGTGCCATCAATGGGACAATTATCTTGAGCCACATTGCTAAATTCCAGCAAATAGTCATTATCAACAACAGCTACCCGGATACTGCCTTTCATGCCCAAACATAATGGCGTTTCGTTAAAAGTGATGACAACACCATTTTCATCTTTAGATATATCTGCACATGACATATTTGCCTGGCTTAAGTATTCTATAATATTTTGGGTTAGATTGCGTTTTTGGGGCTGAGATTCAGGTAATGGGATCATCGCCAAAACAGATGTAAAGTGTTCCAGGCTGGCAACATCATTTTGTGCATCTGATAAAGCACTGGTATTGACATTGGTAACATGTTCAATATCCTTTGCCTGATTATCCGGCGGTGGAATTAAACCGGCAACCGCTTTTAGTGCAGATATGGCCTCTGCCATACCAATTTTGCAATCACCATCGATATCGCCTGTGCTGCATGGAATATCGGCTGCTCCTACCAACAGGGTAAATGACATAAATATTAATGTGACGAATAAAAAAATTGTTTTTTTCATGGGTTCCTCCTTTGGCGAATGCCTGTTAAATGATTTGAGCCCTTATAGAGCGACACTTGTAACGTCGTCCATTTTTTGTTTGAAAGCGGACATAAGGTTCGACCCGCCAGACGAATAACAAAAAAGGACTTTTTACAATATACCTAAAAATTTACGACCATTTAATTAGTATATAAAATCTAAAAAGAATTGGCAACAAAATTCCTTAAGATGAAATCAAACACTTTTAATTCATCTTATTCATCTTCTTCAGCGTAATCCTGGTTCAAAAAACGATAATAAACTTTGCTCCGGTAGTTTTGGTTACACTCAAA
>Ga0272440_1003492_pt1 | contig 11723 bp, 10 predicted proteins | sample SSMMMBAug17_FD_192440 | JGI IMG/M metagenome (GOLD analysis project Ga0272440, IMG submission 192440) | Marine sediment archaeal communities from Little Sippewissett salt marsh, Falmouth, MA, United States - SSM-MMB-Aug17 | ecosystem: Environmental > Aquatic > Marine > Wetlands > Sediment ... | reverse complement strand
ATCAACCCAACTTGAGAATCGTCCATGTGGAATATGATACAGGTGCTTTGATGGAACCCTTTGAAATGGAATTGATCATTGAAAATAATGGCAACACATCAATAAATGAGTACAGTTTTAAAATTACTGCATATAATTGGGCAAGCAGTGATCAGGCTGTTTGTCTGGAAGAGAGTATCAGTAATTATCCAGAGTTGAAAACCCCATTGGATCCTGGCAGTCAACACATTTTTTCAATTACGTTTAAATTGCCCGAACAATTGAATTCAGGTGTTTTATTTTCCTGGTACATTTTGATAGATTCAAAGAATGAAGTAGACGAAGCCTATGAAAGTGATAATGTTTACTGGGCTCAAAAAATGTGCTGGATGGAAATGCAACATTAATACAAAGGGAAGAAATAGTGAATTATCAACACTATTTCTTCCCAATTTTTTTAGGAGATACGTAATATGTCAAAAGCAACAATTGAAACGATGGATCAATTGATTACACAATGGCAAACAGATTCAAACAATATTAAAAAAGATTTTTTATTTCTAAAAAACAATTTAGACAAGAAAACTAATATTAAATTGGAATTTGTTGCAAGGCCAGGTGTTTCATATTCTCTAAGAGCTGCGCATACAGCGCAAAAAAAACGATCATTGTTTGTAATGGTGGATATTATTGACGATGATCCTGAAAACAGATGGCTTTCTGTTTGTTTTTATGGTGAAATGATTACAGATCCTGATGAAAAAGGGGATTTGATTCCCCAGGGATTGCTGGGTGAAGATGGGTATTGTTTTGATCATGAAGAAGGCAATGATGCAGACATTGCTTATATTCAAGCGCGTATTGATGAAGCCTATTCTGCTGCAGGAAATGAATAATTCCACATTTGGATCGTCCAAAGAAAGGAAAAAAGGTATTTTTTATGAAAAAAAGCTTGCTCTGTCTATTGATGAGCATTTTTGTGTTTGTGAACATTGCCACAGGTGGCGATACGCCCGCAAAACAAAAAAAAGAATTAAAAACTGAAAAAGAAAAAATCAGTTATTCTTTAGGCGTTGAAATTGGACGCTCTTTTAAAGAACTGAAAGAAGAAATTGACATGGATACTTTATGGAAAGGTTTTTCCGATAGTATACATGGTCGTGAATTACTGATGACTGAACAGGAAAGTCGAACAGTAAAACAAACATTTTTAACACGTATTCAAAAGCAACGAAAGGCAAAACACGAAAATATGTCTGATGATAACAAAAAAGAAGGCATGACCTTTTTATTGGAAAACAAAACAAAATCTGGTGTAATCACCACAAAAAGTGGCTTACAGTATATTGTGCTGCGCAAAGGTGATGGCGATCAACCCAAAGAAACAGATCAGGTCAAAGTACATTATCGCGGCACCTTACTCAATGGTGATGAATTTGATAGTTCTTATAAACGTGGTAATCCTGCAACTTTTCGTCTCAATGCGGTTATCAAAGGATGGCAGGAAGGGTTACAGTTGATGTCACCAGGAAGTAAATACAAATTCTTTATACCTTCAGAGCTTGGTTATGGGGAGCGCGGCGCCGGAAACATGATTGGCCCCAATGCAACGCTTATATTTGAAGTCGAATTATTGGATATTGTTAAATAATCTTATCAAAATATTGATATTTTTTTATGTACCCCATTAAATTTATTATAGGGGGCTGCCGCAGTGGAAAAAGCAAATATGCACTGAGCTATGCCAACACCCACTGGCAACCCCCAAAATGTTTTCTTGCTACCAGTGAACCGCTTGACCAGGAAATGGAAGTCCGAATTGCCAACCATCAAAAAGAACGCGGGCCAGACTGGCATACCATCGAATGCCCCATCAATATTTGCCATTCCATTCAAAATAACTCCCATAAATATAGCGGTATGATTCTGGATTGCATAACTCTCTGGATCAGCAATCTCATGTGCCAGGATATGGACGATGCTTTCATAAAAAAACAGATTGCTCAATTTCTTGATGCATTGACCAACATACAATGTCCCATTGTCATTGTATCAAATGAAGTGGGTTTGGGGATTGTTCCAGATAATGTAATGGCACGATTATATCGTGATCTGGTGGGATACGCCAATCAACAGATTGCGGCTGTTGCTGAAGAGGTTGTGTTTATGGTGGCTGGTATACCGATGACTGTCAAGAGTTGAGGAATGCGCTGAAAAAAAGATATGATTTAGGTCTTGTAGAAACGTAGCATGCTACGTTTCTACAGTACATTATACCTATCACAGTTCAGAAAATTAAATTATTGACCAGCAACCTCTTTTCCGCAATGCTTACAGACTTTTGCCCGGTCTTTGATTATTTCTGCACAAAATGGGCATTCTCGGGTAAAAAAGCGTTGATGTAATTTTTTTATTGATTCTTTAACCTGGTCAGTAATCAACTGATTACCATACTTACTGCTCTCAAGGCTTTCGATATCTTCAGTTCGGCCAACTTCGCCAATCATGTCGGCCGCTTTTAGTCTGACACGTGCAGGCTGAAGGGCATCGAACAAAAGCAATAACACTGCATCTGCATCCTTGTTAACATAGGCATCAGCCAGTGTTGAAAAACCCAGCTTTATGGATTCTTTTAATTGTTCCTGGTCCTTTAGCACCTGTTCGTTTACGAGCTGACCTGTACCGCCCTCTGGACTAAAAACAGGAATGAATTCAAAATTTTTCCTATCTGGATAGCACATACATCGATAGGATGCATTATGTGCAAAGTTGCTGCGAATTGAATCCCAACCAGATTGATATGATGGACAATCATCATTAAAACAAACAAACAAATAGGGGGTTCCCCATCCAAGACCATCGCCGAAAGCAAAATCAGGTACTTGCCATATTTGCATAATTTGTTGACAGTGAGGACATTGCGGTGCCTCCTGGGATAACATTTCATCTAAAATATCTTGTTTTGTTTTCACTAATTTACTCCAAATATTATCGTTTACGTTATTGACGTTGCAAATTTTTTAAATATCTAAAAATGTTCTGGAAAGATGAAAAATCTTTTCAATTGCATTTTTCTTATGTTCCATAAGAAAGTCGTATAAATCATCATGATTTTTTGGCGGAATAAATTTGTCATCTTTTTGTTTCATCCGAATCGCACCTGATTTACAGGTTGCTGCGCATAATCCACAACCGATACAGCGTTTAGAATTAATCGCAATGGCATATTTCCCTTTGCTCGAGATAGCCTGAGTTGGACATTTTTTTATGCATAAGCCGCATCCTTTACATTTTTCAGGAAGGAGTTCGGATTCGTAATTATTACAAACCCTTTCGGCAGGTGATGGCAGCATGTTAAGGATTTCAAGGATACCACAACAACAATCACAACAAGAACATACAAAATTAGGTTCTTGCATATTTGATGGCATCAAGACAAGACCTTCCTTTTCGTTCCTGTCCAAAATCTCAAACGCTTCTTCCCTGGATATGGATCGTCCCCAATTATGTCGGACATAGGTATCGTGAAACTCTCTAAATCCAATACATATTTCTCGTCTATCGGTTGCTGAACATGGTTGGCCGATAGAATCCTTCCCTTTTCTACAAATGCATTCAGAGATTGAAATTCTATCTTTAGCCTGGGCAACAATTTCTCTGATTTGATCGTATGTAGAAACATATTGTATCGCTGCAATACTCTTTTGCACAGGAATCACTCGCATTTGGAGAATCTGTGATGAGATATATTCAAATGCGAACTTTTGAAGCATATATGTTCGAGTTTTAAGATACAAGGCCGGTGTCAGGCGTTTTATCTGCATTTCAAACATGCCAATAACATAAGGATGCAATGCGTAGTAAGCCGTGTCATCAGAATCACGTCGAACAAAGATCGAACCTTTATTCTCCATGGCATTCAATAAATTTTGTAACGCTTTTTCTGAATAACCATCAGGTTTTGCGCGGGCATAAATGGTTTCAAACAATTCAAACCTGTAATTAAGATAAAGGGCAGCAGCGGCTTCGTCCATTGTAAACAGCTCTTTTAGCAAGTCCAGTTCAACGCCATTGAATGTTGATGGAAACCCAACAGGTTGTTTATCCAAATGCTGTTGAAGCCTGCGATATTGTTTTCTGGAATCCATCATGATTGACAGATTTTTCTGGATACCAATAAGAATATTTTTCATAATTTTTTTCCAAATGAATAAGGAATGCTTGGAAAATAAATTGCTCATTATTCTTGATCGTACAAAAAAAATAAGGTCGTGTAGAGACGTAGCACATGCTACGTCTCTACAGTACAATTACCTCAAAATGAACAATATCAATAAATGAGGAAGTCATTTTCAGAGCATTCCTAAGGAATCTCCTAACTCTTTTTATTTATAGCAATCAATTTTTCCCACAAGGCATCGACCTGTTTTTGTGTTGATGCCAGATCTTTTCCATTATCAATAATAAAATCTGCATAGCCCTTTTTTTCATCCATTGAAATCTGTGTGTTGATCATTCGAAGTGCTTCCGCCTGACTGATACCATTTCGTTTCATCAGCCTTTCAGTCAGGGCATCCTGAGGAATATAAACAACAAGCAGTTTATGAAACAGATATTGCAAATTCAGCTCAATCATCAGCGGGACAACGACCTGGATAATGGCATCAGGATCTTTTTTGGTGATTGTTTCGACCTGTGCAATGAAATTAAGCGCAATTTGCGGATGCGTATAGCTTTCTAATTTTTTTCGTTTTTCAAGATCACAAAAAACAATATCAGATAGTTTTTGTCTGTCAAGGGTTTCATCTGGCTGAAGAACCTGTCTGCCAAAATATTCTACAATCTGGTTGTATGCCTGCTGACCGGGTTCGACCACCTGACGTGATATTTGATCAAAATCAATTGTATATGCGCCATGTGCGGCAAGCATTTCTGCCACAGTTGATTTACCAGATGCAATGGTGCCTGTGACCCCCAAAAGCAAACGTCTGTCATTGCCGCGAACCGCTCGAATCTGTTCAATACCACTATAAGCGCCGGGGAATGCGGATGTGAGATCTAATTCTGCCCCTGCTGTACTGATTGGATATCGAATGCCGCGCCGATATAAAACTTCCAGTCCCTTTAATGCACGCTGCATATCATGTGCTGGAATTGCCATAACAAGATCATTATCAGATGCATGTCCATAGCGACGTTCACCATAGCATGGAATTGTTAATGATGGCTTTTGATTCAAATAGCATCGAACGATAGCATCAGAACATGAGGATTCCCCCACACAAAAAAATTCCATGACCTCATAGTTTTCAAATTGAAGCGCATTGATTAAAAGCATCATTTGCGCGGGGTTGCCATAAATCAAAACAATGTCCGGGTCAAATGGATTATACACCAGCGGGGCCAACGCAACAGCTTCATATGTATTTAATGGTAAGCGATTGATAGAAGATTCAAATTTTTGGGCATCCTTTCGGGTTTGTGTCCAAACTATACTTCGAAATGTGCCATCAGTACATTCTTTTGGGGATTCACATAAACCAATAATTGATGGACAAATAGGGCCGATAAAATCATCGACATCCGCACCGACTGTCCAGTCTGCATTTCGTACCTGTGATATCAATTGGCACAAAGTAACTTTATGTGATGGCCGACGCAAATATGCAATATTTGAAAGATCCGCCTTATGGGTTAACATTTTAAACCCCACAGGGAAGGATTTAAGACGTAACAGTAACTCCATGCGTCGGATAATTGGTTCCCAATCGATTTTTGTTTTCATTGCTGATTTCCTTATGATTCATCATTACTAATTATTTTGGAATACTCAAAAAATAAGTTCCTCATTTATTAATTGGGGAAGTTATTATTCGATCATTCACAGATATTCTACAGATATGACGAAAAAAAGCAACTTTATTTTGAATATTAGCTCAATATAAAAAGAGTGAAAAAAAAAAAGAAAAGCGCAAAACCTGATTGGCTAAGGAATACTCTGAAAATAACTTCCTCATTTTTCTTGATCGTACAAAAAAATAAGGTCGTGTAGAGACGTAGCATGCTACGTCTCTACAGTTCAATTACCTCAAAACGAACAATATCAATAAGGTCGTGTAGAGACGTAGCATGCTACGTCTCTACAGTTCAATTACCTCAAAACGAACAATATCAATAAGGTCGTGTAGAGACGTAGCATGCTACGTCTCTACAGTTAAATTACCTCAAAACGAACAATATCAATAATGGGGAAGTTATTTTCAGAGAGTTCCTAAGTCATTACAGAACAAAACCCCCAATGCTAATTTAAAATATTGATTAAACGAGAATTAAAAACAGATCTGAAACGAATTAACTTATTCTCAATGGATTCTAAGCCCGAAATACCTGTAATCGCAAATCTTTTTAAAGGAGGCAAATCTATTGTTGCTATGCCGCCAACAGATAACTCGCCTGTTAAGGAAATATTACCATCTTTGACAATCAGGTCTATCCAAATCGGCGTTCCTGTTTTTAATAATTTTCGTTGGGATATAATAATCTCATTATTTTCATATGGATCAAAGGAATATAAAAGCCTTTCAAGTGCCATGCGGCCGATATGATTGAACCTTAATCTGAAATCTAGCGAGCTCAATATTTCTTTTAATTGAAAACTTATTGGAAAAATTGTCAATAATTGACCATTGATTTCACTATCTGCTCCCAACTCCCTGTAATTTTTTTTAAAAACTCTGTTAAAATCTATTCCTGAAAAACTTGTTTGAAATCGAACATAATTGTAGTCTTCTTTTTTGATTAATCTTGCAGAGGCGATAACTGTACCATCAAACAATTCAAATTGGATACGTTCAAGATAAGGAAGTCCCTTATTCATATAAAAATAAATGGTAGCATTGTTAATTTCAACAGGCATTGGGCCTGTTTTTAATTTTAAAGAACGAAAAGAAAAAGCGGGCATTCTGGTATGTGTTTGAAAGTGACCGGCGAACCTGCTGTTAACTGGATGTTGTGTTTGTATTAAATAATTGTTATTACTGGATGTTTTCATCACTGTTGAAGATAAATACTTATTCTGTTTTGATTTTTTACTTATTAGGTCTTCATTAGAATTAATAATATGAAATGTTTTTTCCAAATCAAGAGATGTTTTAAATTGTTTTATGTCCATTTTTTGATCCAGATTGAAATCAATACCATCAGATTTTGAAAGCATCTTGATATTGATGCTTTTCTTTGGGATTAAGTTTATCGTATTGGCAATAGTTAGGTTTCCTTTTAAAGCGACACCAGGAATAATTGGTTTAAGCCTGGATAGATCATTAATTGCAAGATTGTTTTTGATTGAACCACCAAAATAATCAAACCAGAAAGGAATTTTCGATTGCATATCTTTTCCAATAAACCGATGAAATCCTGAGATATCTGCAATCAAGGAATAATTCAGACCTAAAGTTTTAAAAAGTATTTTCTGCGACAGGTGAATTTTTTTGAAATCTTTGTGACTGGCAGTGATATCAATTTCAACATCCAGCGGTTTATTCATATTAATTTTAAAGGTTTTATCTAAGTTTTTGAGTACGAGACGTGTAGCTATATTACCTTTGCCTTGTTTGTTGCTATATTGATAGCAAAGTGGCTGATCTGTTGACATTGGTCCTAAAATATATCTTGATTCACTATCAGGTTCAAATTCAAAGACAGCATTATTCAAATCCAATTTTATCGCGGCTTTTTCAAGAAAAGGTAAATGTTTTTTCATATTTAAGTCTTTTAAAATGGGGATATTTTCTATTTCATTTTTTTTCGGTAAGCATCCCTGAACATTCCAGGCTATCGCTGTTTGGCCTTTCATCTTGATATCATTTTTTTTTCGAAACAATGGCAGTCTGCTTGAAATTTCTTCAAGATCAATCGTGACATTTCCTGCAAATGCAATGTGTTTATTTTGTATATCCAAGTCCTCTGCAATTAAGGCTAAGGTCTTTCCTATTTGAATGGATGCATTGGTTCCAGAAACACGTGTCGATTTTAGATCTTTCTTGTTAATGCACATTCTATCAATATTTGCTTTGAGTAACAGGCTCTTTTTGATTCTGCCCACTTTTTCATGGGAAATTTCAATATTGGGGATATTTACAGACAATTCTTTGATATTGAAATCCATTAAACTGTCTGTCGTTTGATTCATCATTGCTTCTTGAATATTTATGGCAATTTTTTGTGCGAACAATTGATTATTGTCTTTTGAATATGAGAACTGATCACTTTTCACTTTGATTTTGATTAATTTTAATTGATTTTTATTCTTTGACAAATTTTTTGTCCAGAGCATGCGATTGATTTCAATTACTGGCATATCGTGAACATCAAATAAGAAATTCTCTGGCAAAAAGATTTGAACTTTTGGATAAAGTTCAGCACAGTCAAGTACAATTGGGCTGATTTCAAAATCTGCAATAGAAAAATTGTTATTCAATGCCCCTTTCCATTTGATAGAACTATTTTGCGCGATGAATAAGAAACCATCATCAATATGAATGCTTTTATTCGTGTTCAGTAAATTGCTTAAACGCATACCCAATTTCAGAGGTAAGTGCTCCCTGTGATCAATGTCAATGTTTGATTGGATATTTATACTGATCGCACTTTTAAGTATAGAATTGCTTATCAGTTTTAGATGTGTGTTTTTAATGGCTATATTTTTATTCAGGAAATAATCCTGATAGTCAATGGTCAAACCAGCAATAAAAAAATCAAGCTTAACATCAAAAGGCAGATGAAATGGGTTGTTTTGTTTTTTGGGTGTGTGATCAAGCGATTTTTCTTTTTGATTTTTATTGAAACTTTCAAGCCAGTTAGACAGGTTATTCGTGTTGTCACTGAAACGCACGAAATTAATTTGGATGTCTTGCAAATTAATTTTCACATAGGGCTTGAGTTCAAAAAGCGTAAAAAAGCGGATAGAAACATCAATTTTTTCAATATCTATGAATGGTTTATTAGAAATAGCATCAGGATAGAACGTAATCGAATGGAGACAAACCCCTTCAAACCATGAAAAATGAATTTTCCCGATCTTGAATTCAGCCTTGATTCTTTGACTGATTTTATTTTCAACAACACTTTTAAACCAGTTCTGATTAATACAAATTGGACCAATGAAAAGGATAATTAGAGATATTGCAATGAAACAAGTAGATATGATGATAAATATTTTTTTTATCAAGCTTTTATCCTTTTAAATGCATCAATTTCTGATTAAACCTTCAACCTTTTCTTATAGCTTAAAAACCTTTTCCGAGATCTGGCCATAGACGAAGCATCAGAATATTTTGCCATTTCTGATCGGGTCTCCTGAATTCTTGAATGAAGAGGTGGATGTGTAGAAAACCAAGATCCGAGCGATATGCTATGGGCTTCCTTAGCCATCAATTTATTGAGAACTCTGATAAGCCCTTCTGGGTCATAACCTGTTCGATAGGCAAGATTAATCCCCAATCTATCTGCCTCGTATTCCATATTTTGATCAAGCCCCCGATCAAACAATATGGTTTGCAATCCAGTGATTGCACTTTGAAAATTTTTCTTATCTTTGCTTTTTAAGGTGGCTTCAGCGATTTCCCCAAGCCCTTCTAATGCTCTTGCTCTTTGAATGGATTGTAAAGCATGTTTTTGACAAACATGTTCAATTTCATGCGCAAGAACGCATGCCAGCTCGGATTCATCATCCATAAGCTTAAAAATTTCAGAACTGATAAAAATAATGCCGCCAGGGCAAGAAAAAGCATTTTGCAGCTTGCAGTCAACAATTACAAAATAAAAAGGGATATTGGATCTACTGGAGTTCATGGCAATGGCATTGCCCACCAGATTAACATATTTTTGGAGTTTTGGATCTTTCACCGAAAGGCCATATCGTCGAAAACCTTCAATCGCCAGGCTTTCCCCAATGGCAAACTCTGTTGTATAATCAAGCTCACTGGATGATGAAATGAATTTCCCTGCCCCTTGCGCAATTTTTTTGGCTTTTTGGATTTGTTCTGATTTTCCTTCAGGATCAATAATATCAAAAAGATTAAATGCCATCAAAGGGCTGGCAAATAAAAGACCTGCTAGAGAAAAAGATCCTTTTAGAAAACTCCGCCTTGCGATAATTGGGTTATGATCTAATTGGTTTTCATGAGTGTTCATTTTGCATATTCTCCTATTTTACCTTGTTTTAAAAAAGAATCCATTTCATTGTCAGTAATTTTGAGTTTTAATAGATTATCCAGTGCGTTTTGATATTTTTGATCTGCATCAGTCATGCGGGCGTAGTCTTTACCCGCTTTTGACATCCCATTTTTTCTTTCATATCTATTGTCTGAAGACAATCCACGAATACTCCTATCTGAATGACTGGTATCGCTGGCAATATCGCTTTCCATCATACCTCCCAAAATACCGCCAAACAGGTTATTGTCATTTGATTCTGCTTTTTTTTCTTCTGTTTTAGGTGGTATATCAGTTACTTTACCCCGATATATCCATCCTTTTACACCTTCACTGGTTTCAACTAAATACCATCTTTTAACAAAAGATTTGACCTTTAAACGTGTATTTACTGGAAGATCTTTCAAAGTTTTAGATGCAGCGCCTCTTTCACTTTTCAGTTTTGCATTCATGGATGATACCCACACGTAATCACCTGCATTGACACTTGTCAATAAAAGCAAAACCCATAGGCCAGTAATAATAATCTTGATTCCTGATTTTTTTAACATGGTATGCTCCTGTTATCAATTATTATATTATTATTGGTTCTATCCTCTCGAACCTCAAAATTCAGATATTACAAAAATATAAGTAATGCTCTGAAAATAACTTCCTCATTATTGATATTGTTCGTTTTGAGGTAATTGTACTGTAGAGACGTAGCATGCTACGTCTCTACACGACCTTGTTTTTTTGAACGATCAAGAAAAATGGGTATGTTATTATCCGAGCATTCCTAAGGAAATCTCTGATAATAAGTTCCTCATTTAATAAATTGCCTTCCTTTTTTTTGAACCAGGATTACGCTGAAGAAGATGAATAAGATGAATTAAAATACAGTGTTTATTTCATCTTATTAATCTTTTTCAGCGTAATCCTGGTTCAAAAAATGGAGAGTGATAATTTAAATTCCGGCCATTTGGTTACACTCATATCATTTATCCTGATTCAATACAACTTATAATCTTCCGGACTATGTTCGACCGCCTGGTATTGAAAAAATTCGGTTCCGGCACGACCGCCTGGGGTTGAAACCCCAGGCTATTATCTGTCCTGGAATTTTTTGATTAAGCTTACATCCCTTAAATAACGTTCCCTTTTTTTCTTATTTGAAAATAAAGATATGAAATCTGTATTACAACCAAAAAAACAGCCATCCCCCAAACATTCAACGCAGGAACAGCATATGAGCCATACGATAACGTCAGGCTTGATGATTTGTTTACATTTCCAGCCTTATCTTTTACCACGCCTTCTGGAATATAAACTGTCACAAGCCCTTCCCATTCTGGACTTATTTCAATCTTGAATTTTTGATCTGGAAAAATATCATCAGGAACAAATGATTGTAATGTTCCATTCCACATATGTTGCATGATCCACAGTACTTACTGACTGTTCATTGGATTGATAATAAAACTTTGGCAGTCCCGAATGTTTCGCATCAATAATGTAATCATCTGATGGTATCAGTGCGGCAATGGTAT
>Ga0272440_1003491_pt1 | contig 11724 bp, 20 predicted proteins | sample SSMMMBAug17_FD_192440 | JGI IMG/M metagenome (GOLD analysis project Ga0272440, IMG submission 192440) | Marine sediment archaeal communities from Little Sippewissett salt marsh, Falmouth, MA, United States - SSM-MMB-Aug17 | ecosystem: Environmental > Aquatic > Marine > Wetlands > Sediment ... | reverse complement strand
ACCGTGCTGAGCGTGACCGTAGGGCTATTATGAATCGTAGAAAGGGTGACCCTGGTGCTCCTGTTGGTACTACTCAGCGAGTTGATGTTAAGACTGGTAGTCAGACTGTTCCTACTCAGGCTGTTCCGGCTCCTACTACTGCTAGTCTTCCTTTGCAGCCTAGTATTCAAGGTCAGTTGCCTGGTATGAAGCCTCCTACTGGTGAAGTGTTTCAGGGTCAGTTAGACCCTAATAGTCCTTTGGGTCAGCAAGTTCTTCAGGGTAGTGATGTTCCTTCGGGTATGGATGAGTTTCGTGCTAATAATCCTGGTTTAGTTGATGCAGCTGGTAAATTTAATGAACTTATGTGGGGAGACCCTAATAGTGATGTTAAGGGCGGTCCTGTTTGGCCTATTGGTCCTGCTTCTGCCGCTAATGCTGTTAAGGTAGGTACTGCTGTTGATGACGCTTTGGCTGTTGGTAAGAAAGCTGTTGATGCTGGTAAAGCTACTTCTAGTGCTGAAGCTATCGCTACTAATACTAAGACTGTTAAAGATACTACTCAGTGGTTGAGTAAGCTCGGTAATACTTTGAAGGACCCTCGTACTGTTGTTGGTACGTTGGTTGCTAGTATTGGCTCTTATCCTTTTGCTGGTTTTATTAAAGAGGAAGCTTTGCAAACCCTTGGTTTTGCTACTAAAACTGCTATTGAGAATGGTGATTTCCAGGGTGCTCAGGAAGCTCTTGCTATGCAGGAGGATATTCTTAATCCTAATTTGTGGAGTAAGATTATTGCTGCTCTTCCTTATCTTAATGTTGTTGATAGTTTGAAAGATTTTTATGCTAGTGCTAAGCTTAAGGTTGAGATTGACCGTCGGTTGTTAAATGACCTTCAGCAAAAAGGTGACTTGAGTGATGAAGAGTTTTTAAATAAAGTTGATGATGATTTCGTTGCTGATTCTAAAGCTTCGGCTGATTATTGGGCTCAGGTTCAGAAAGACCTTGCTAAGTGGAAGGAGGAAGCTGAAGACCGTGATATGAAAGAAGATGCTGAGTTTTGGGAGAAAGAACGTAAGAAAAAACTTGCTGAGCAAAAAGCTCAGGAGGAAATGAATGCTCGTATTTGGCTCGAGTATAGAAAAGCTTATTATGACTATACTCAGTCTCGTTATGAGAACAGCAGACCTAGTAATTTAAATTTTGGTTTGTTGTAGAGGTATAAGAAAAATGAAAAGTTTGAATGAAAGTGAAAAAGAGTTAGTTCAGAAGCTGGTTAATTTCGAGGCTGCTTTTGATGAGTTTGTTCGTTTGGCTCAGGATTTGCGAATCATGGTTCGTAATCATTCTGAGATTGTTGGTGTTTATCCTGAAGAGGTTAAACAGACTGTGTTGACTCCTTCTGAGTTGAGTCAGAAAGTTCGTGAGATTAATGAAAAGAAGGATGCTTACGAGGCTGTTTGTGATGATTGTGGCGCTACTACTACTGTTAAGTTCAAGCCTAATCCTAAGTGGCCTATAAGATGTTTGTCGTGTTACAAGAAACACATGGCGGAGAAACAAAATGAGTGAAGATAATGAAAGTGTTGATAATAGTCCTGAGTCCGAGCCTGTTGGTTCTAGTGACTACACCTCTTTAAACCAAAGCGTACCTACTTCCGATGACCAGTTTGCTCGGGCTGAGGACCTTGTTAAGCGTATGGAAGCTGCTAATAAAACTACTGAGGCTCATATTAGGGAGCTTCAGGCTTTGGGTGTTCAGCGTACTTTGGCTGGTAAGAGTGGTGCTCGGCCTGTTAAGGAGGAGGAGAGTGCTGCTGATTATGCTAGGAAGGCTTTGAATGGTGATTTGAATGACTGATAATGTTCGTAAACCTGATGCTGATTTGGGTGTTAAGATTGGTACTAAGGAAGAGCTTGCTTGGCAGAAGATTCTTGAGCAGAGTTTGGAACAGATTGATATTAGTAAGCGTGAGTTGTTGATTCAGGAGAATATTGTTGAGCTTGCTAGGAAGCGTATCAAGGAAGAACAACGAAAAGTTTAAATAGTTGTCAACTTATAGTTTATTATTATGGCAAACGAAGCTGTTCTTGTATATGAGATGGATGTGCCTATTCCTTTTACTTGTGCTGATGGTACTGGTATTGAGAAAGGTTCACTCCTGAAGTTATCGGACCCTATGACTGTTGCCTTGGCTGATGGAGCTGGTGATATTATTGCTGGCATCGCTGCTGAGGAAAAGGTTGCTAATGATGGGAAAACAAAGATTGGTGTTTACATGAGAGGCATTTTTAAAATGCTTGCTGATGGTAGTGTTACTGTTGGCGCTGGTGTGATTGCTGATGGAACTAATCCAAATGAGTTCATTACTGCTACTGCTGCTGCTGATGCTGCTGCTGTTTTTGGTATTGCTCTTGAAACTGTTTCTGATGGTGAGACAGGGTTGGTTTATGTGAATGTTGGTATTGGAGGAAGTCCTGAGACTTAGATAAAATGGCTGATAATAGTGGAATGGCCTTGATTAGAGGCTTAAATATTGATAAGGTTGCTAAGGGCTTTGCTGATGAAGCTAATGTTTTTAAGCGCTATGTTGTTAATAGTAAGACTAAAGCTCGGGAAATTCGTTGGTATAAGAAAACTAGTGGTTTTTTAGATACTCCTTCGACTACTGCTGTGACTGGTACTTTGATTAGTCCTGTTGCTGAGAGAGCTAGACCTGCTGTTATGGAACAGTCTTGGACTCGTCAGACTAGTTATGTTAAGAAGTTCTTTGTTGAATCTCCGTTGATTAGTGTTGAGGATATTAAGGATGCTGATATTGACATTTTGGCTACTAATATTAGGGATATTGTTCGTGGTGTTGCTCGTAAGGTTGACCTTCGGATTTTCTCAGTATTAAACGAGGCTGATGCTGCTACTCCTACGGTTCCTAACCCTACGAATGTTAATACTGCTGCGGCTACTGGTAATGGCTGGGATGATGGTACTAATGGTAATCCTGTGCTGGATATTTTGGTTGGTAAGCAGAAGATTCGTGCTGCTGGTTATGACCCTGAGGGTTGTATTATTAGTATGAATAGTGTTGACCATAAGAATTTGATTAATTGGTTGATTACTGTTAAGGGTGCTAGTATTCCTCAGTACTCGTCTAGTCAGGTGATGAAGGGTGTTGTTATGGAGCTTCTTGGTTGTAATGTTGTTGTTACTGAGAATCAGACGCAAGATTATGTTACTATGTGGGTTCCTAATAGAGCTGCTACTTGGAAGAGTTTCATGCCTTTGACCTCTACGGTTATTGATGACCCTGGTATTGGTAAGAAGATTCGTTGTTGGGAAGAGGGTGAGTGTTTGTTAACTGACCCTTTGGCTGTTCATGTCATTACTGACACGATTACATAAAGGTGTTAAGATGACTTTAGAAAATGCTAAGCGACTCCTTGACCTTTTCAAGGCTAATATGAATGATTCTTCATTGTCTACTCAGGCCAGGCTTAATGCTAAGCACGCTTATGAGGATATGAAGAAGAATCTTGCTGGTAAGGGTTTTGAGGAAGAAGAGCCTAAGAAATCTAAGAAATGACGGTTTCGGTTGGTCCTGGTACTAAAGGTACTAAAACTGTTGCTTCGAGGTTCCCTGTTTCTCAGGGGTTGACTTTGGGCACTACTAAGATAGAGAATAAGAGGCGTTTCCTAGTGCCTAAGGTTTCTAAGCTTGGTAAGAATAGTTTTGTTGGTATCTATTAATTTTTTTTATTAATTTTTTTTTATTGTTTGTTTGGAGGAATTGAGAATTATGAATAAGGTTCATTTGAATGATTTTATTGATATTGTTGATGATATAGAGAAAGAGGAAAAGATTGTTCTTTCTGTTGGTGAGTTGGTTAGTTTTTATACTCGACAGGCTGTTCTTTATAGTGTTGATTCTTTTAATCCTTCTACTGAGGATTATAGTAGGGCTTATTTGGATACTTTGAGGGCTTATTTGGTTGAGAAAATTTATAAGAATGTTGAATTGAAATGAAGGTTTTGAAAATTAAAACATTGAAGGGTAAGATTTTGACTTTGAATGTTAAAGAGCAGACTGACACTCATTATATTGGTGTTGATAAGTTTGGTGAGGATGTTATTATTAGTATTTATGATATTGATTCTCTAAAGGAAATCAAGGGGTAAATGAATGATGAATAAAGAACTTAAAGTTGCAACTTCTACTAGGGATATTGACCGAAAATCAAAAAAAATCTATAATACTTTATGTGGTTACCCGGAAGGCTTGAATCCGAAGAGTATAAGCGCTAAGACGGGCATTAATGTTAATACTGTAAAGTCCATTCTTCCTAAAATAAAGGGTGTTACTAAAGTAATGCGTGGCCTTTACAAAGTTGATAAGGAGGGGGATACTCCCCGTTCTTTTCATGTGGAGTTGGTTGATTGGAATTTTCATAATTTGGTTTTGTTTTTTGAATTGCGTTTTTGGGGTGGTCGTGTTGTTAGTGAGTGTTTTGATTTTTTGTTGGGTAGGGTTGATTTTAGTATTTCTAAGGTTGGTAAGGTTTGTTTGCGTTTGAGTACTGATTGGCCTTTGAATGTTTCTAGTATTTCGTTGGTTTTTTTGTTGTTTCAGCGTTTGGTTGGTGATTTTTCTAGTGAGTTTGTTGGTCCTTCTTCTTGTTTTGTTAGTACTGTTGAGTTTAATAGGGATTATCGTAATCTTCGTTTGGATGGTGTTCAGTCTGTTAGTGTTGATAGTTTGGTTGAGCAGTTTAAGGTTTATCAGAAGCGTCGTGGTTTGCGTGTTGAGCATAAGACTAAGGTTCCTTTGTCTGTTGATTCGATTGTTGATGTTTTGTCTAATCAGCCTAGTGTTGTTGATTTTAATGTTAAGTTGAATGGTTATAAGGATGAGCTTCGGAGGTTGAATTTGGCTACTGAGAAGAATTTGCATCTTCTTTTTCAATTGCATGATGAATTGAAAAAGAAGTCCTGACAGAAGGTTTTAAAAGGGTGTTAGCGGTTAAAGTCTAACACCCCTTTTTAAATCATTCTGTCTTGTTATTGAAAGCTTGAAGAGTACTGGGTGTTTGGGGGTTATCTCTCTCTCTCAGTGTATGGGTCAACTCTTCGCCGACAATAATTCTTGGTGAATTGTCGGCCAAAGAGTTGACAACAAAGGTGTATCAAAATGGTACAAAAAGAAATTAAAGAAAGTAAGTTTGTTGGGAAGTCTCCTGAGTTTCGGTCTGATGGCGTTGCTGTCTGGCAGAATATTGATAAGAATGGTAAGGCTTATCTTGCTATTAAGATTGTTGGTATGGATACTATCTATGCTTACGCTTTTGAAAAGAAGGACTCACGTCCTTCTTCTTCTTTTAAAAGAGGTGATGAAATATGAATAAAGAAAATAGGAAGAATTTTCAGTTTAATGATGCTGTCAAGAAACTTGACAGCTGATTTATTTGTTTTTTTTTTTATTGTTCGTTGTTGTGTAAACTAGGCGGCTCTGAGCACGCCTATTCACGGAGGTTTAGGGAAGATGCCTGATTGTAGGGTTTGTGGGAAGAGTGCTGGTAAGTATTGGTTGTGTAGTGATTGTTATTATCAGAGGATTGTTAAAGGTCCTTTGTTGATGGAGGAGGAGTATTGAAGATGGGTGTTGGTCAATTGAGGAAGAAGCAGTTTCCTTGTAGGAGTTATTGTGATAAGCCTATTATTTGTCCTGTTTGTGGTTTTCATCGTAATTATTGTGAGTGCGTTGCTGTGGTGGTTCATAAGAATGGGTATCGAAAAGCTTGAGAGGGTTATGTGGCGGTTGCGGTCAAGGAATAAGGGACAGGACCTTGTCACTGTCCTTGAGCTGAGGCGTGCTATCATGTATGAGATTGGCACTGATAGGCGCACATATCAGGTGAATAAGAAGGCTTTGGTTGACTTGGGTTGGATAAGGTCTAAGGGAAATAAATGGATTAGGTTGACTGGAAATGACCTTACTGGGGATGATTTGTAGGAGGGTCTGACTACACGCTCTGTTGATGGTCCTGGACTGCATCAACATTCGCACATTCCACCTGTCGGTGCTCAAACAACTCTTCACAAGGCTTTGATGGTTTGGCCGCCCTTAGGCATTCCGTCAATGCCTTCGCTCCTCCACTTGATGTGGATGGTGCGAACAGGGTTTGAGGTCGCTGTTGAATTCACAGCTCTCAAATCGTCCAACAGCTGTGACTAAGTCAGGAAGTGGGGGCTTTGCTCTTACCCCACTCACCAAGCAAGCTTGGTAACCTGCCTTATTCCCATCTTTATGGCCGACTGGCTTTGTTGTATTTGCGGCTCGGGCAAGCCCTCGCCTGTCGGGCCTCCTTCCAGTCGGCCCTCCGGGCCGTGTTCATAGTTGTTTGAGTGTGCGAATGTTGATTGGTTTGGTAGGTGGGTAAGGCCTGGCTTGGAGAAATTTTTTATACTATAAAGGAGTGAAAATGGTTATGGATGTTAAGTGGGATAAGTGGCAGCAGGAGGTTCTTGATTATTGGGGTAATATTACTATTCGTGCTGGTCGTCAGGTTGGTAAGAGTGAGGTTATTAGTGAGAAGGCTGTTCGTTTTGCTTTGGAGCATCCTGATACTTCTACTATGATTATTGCTGCTAGTCAGCGTCAGTCTAGTTTGTTGTTTGAGAAGGTTCGTGCTAAGTTGGATGGTTTGGATGTTTATGCTGATAAGCCTACTATGACTAAGATTGTTTTGAGTAATGGTTCTCGTATTTATTGTATGCCTACTGGTCGTACTGGTCATTTTATTCGTGGTTTTACTATTGATTTGTTGATTGCTGATGAGGCTGCTTTTATTCCTGAGACTGTTTGGTTGGCTATTACTCCTATGATTGCTGTTTCTCGGGAGACTCGTGGTATGGGTTATGTTGTTTTGTTGTCTACTCCTTTTGGTAAGGGTGGTTATTTTTTTCATAGTTTTACTGATGATGATTTTCGTTCTTGGCATGTTTCTAGTGAGGATTGTCGTCGTATTCCTAAGAGTTTTTTGAAGAAGGAGCGTGAGCGTATGACTAAGGCTCAGTATCGTCAGGAGTATTTGGGTGAGTTTACTGATGAGTGGAATCAGTTTTTTCCTACTGATTTGATTAAGGGTGCTATGACTTTTATTGAGTGGAGTAAGAAGGATGATTTTGTTGTTGGTGCTCGTTATTATTTGGGTGTTGATGTTGCTCGTTATGGTGGTGATGAGAATGCGTTTGTTGTTGTTGAGATGGTTAAGAAGAAGCTTAAGGTTGTTAAGGTTTTTACTACGGAGAGGGTTAGTACTGTTGATACTATTGGAAGGGTTATCGACCTCCATCGGGAGTTTGGTTTTAAGAAGATTTTTGTTGATGATGCTGGTGTTGGTGGTGGGGTTACTGATATGTTGTTTGAGCGTCTTGGTCGGCGTGTTGTTGGTCTTAATAATGCTAGTCGTCGTTTTCAGAATCAGGGTGAGGAGAAGAAGAAGGGTATTTTGAAGGAGGATTTGTATAGTAATGCTTTGATGTTGTTGGAGACTGGTCGTTTGGAGTTGGTTAGTGATTTGAGTTTGTTGCGTAGTTTGAAGAGTATTACTTATCAGTATGGTGCTTTGGAGACTGGTTCTCGTAATATTAAGATTTTTGGTGATTATTCTCATTTGGCTGAGGCTCTTGTTCGTGGTTGTTGGTGTATTAAGGAGCGTGGTTTGGGTTTGTATATCCGGTAGTTGTTAGTGGCAACGGAAAGTTTATATAGTTTGATTTCTGTGTTTTATTATTATGGCTGATACTGGTATTTTTGCGACTACTGCGGAGGTTCAGAGGAAGGCTGGTGCTGGTGCTTCGGCTACTTCTAATACTGAGGCTTATATTAATGATTTTATGGCTCAGGCTGAGAGCGAGATTAATTGTATTACTCGTTATAATTGGTCTGATAATTATGCTGCTTTGAATAGTGATGTGAAGGCTATTTTGAAGGAGGCTGCTTCTAATTTGGCTGCTATTTATGTTATTCAGTTTGATATGAGTGGTTTTACTAGTCGTACTGAGGCTGAGAATATGATTAATGTACTGAGGGATGGTTATTTGCGTGTTTTGTCTGTTCTTGTTGAGTCTAAGGTTCAAACTTTTATGGTGGATGCGTAATGGCTGGTACTGCTCCTAGTAGTTCTGATTGTCTTGCTTATTGGGCTTTAGAAGATTTGACTGATGAGACCGGTACTTATAGTCTTACTAATAATGGTGCTACATCAGGGTCTACTGGTATTGTCGACGATTGTTATTCTTTTGATGGGATTAATGATTTTATTCAGACTGGGCTTACTCCTTTATTGACTTCGTCTGATGATTTTAGTGTTAGTTTGTGGATTAATACTACTTCTGGTGTTAGAGGCGAGCCTTTTGGTAGTATTGCTGAGACTGGTAGTAGTGATGCTTCTCTTTTGATTATGACTAATCAGGTTTCTGGTAAAGCTGGTTTGTTTTTGAGGGGTGATGGAGGTTCTTCTAGTATTTTATCTAGTGGGTCTACAACTATTAATGACGGTAATTGGCATCATTTAGTTTTTGTTAAGGATAGTACTGCTAACAAGTTTTATCTTTATGTTGATACTAATTTAGATGTTGATGCAGCTGATTCTGGTATTTCTGGCGATTTGGATTTTAGTGGTAACGAGTTTTATATTGGTGCTTTTTATAATAGAGGTATTGGTAGTGGTAATGAGTTTGCTGGCTTGATTGATGAAGTTAGTGTTTTTAATGTTGCTTTGTCTGCTGATAATATTACTTATCTTTATAATGGTGGCTCTCCTGGTAGTGCTCAGCAGTATCCTTTTAGTGCTGCTGGTCCTTCGTTGTCTTTGGTTTCTCCTAATGGTGGTGAGAGTTTTAGTGCTGGTAGTAGCGAGTCTGTTACTTGGAGTGATTCGGGGAGTGTTGTTAATGTTCGGCTTGAGTATTCGACTGATAATGGGTCTAGTTATAGTGATATTGTTGCATCTACTGGTAATACTGGTAGTTATTCTTGGACTGTTCCTAATGAGAATAGTTCTCTTTGTTTGGTTAGGGTGAGTGAGGTTGGTGATGCTGGTAATAGTGATGTTTCGGATGCTGTTTTTAGTATTTCGGCTCCTGCTGACCAGTCTACTGCTGGTGGGCGGTTGGTTTTTAGTTGGTTAATTCCTTTGACTGGTTTTTTTAGTGTTGGTGATGGTGTTAAGGAGTTTTCTAATCGTATGATTCTTGATTGGGTTCGTTCTCCTCATTTGCAGATTACTGATAAGTTTGTTGCTAGGGTTGAGAAGGTTGTTGATGGTGATACAGTGACTTTGTCTACTAGTTTTCGTGATTTTACTTTTCCTTTGCGGTTGGCTAATATTGATGCTTTGGAGATGAATGCTGGCGGTCAGGGTGCTAAGGATTATCTTACTAAACGGGTTCTTGGTAAGGAGGTTTTGGTTTATATTAATCCTCGTAATCGTGTTGGTAAGTATGGTCGTTTGATTGGTGAGTTGTTTGTTAATGGTTTTAATGTTGGTGAGGATATGATGCGTCGTTTGATTGTTGCTCCTTTTGGTTTTAATCTTCATCGTGTTGAGCCGTTTACTAAAATTATTACGAGGGCTGGTTATGGCTGGGTATAATTTGTTTGATAGGGGTCCTTTGCCTCAGACTGATGGTGTTATTGCTGAGCGTTGGCAGCAAGATGGTAGTTCTCCTGTTAGCGTTACTGATACTATTCAGATTAGCGAGACTGTTTATACTGTTTCTGCTGGTAAGAAGTTGTTTGTTAAGAGTATTATTGTTAATAATAAAGATAGTGGAAATGCTAATTATAATTTGAAGGATGGTGGTAGTGGCGGTACTGTTAAGTTTAGTTTTTCTACTCAGTCTAATTCTAATAACGCTTTTGTTTTTGATGTTCCTATTATTTTTGATACTAATATTTATTGTACTAGTACTGGTACTAATGATATTTATTTGACTGTTACTGGTTGGGAGGAGTCTGAATGAAGGTTGATATTGCTAGTTTAGAGAGGAAGGCTAATGGTTTTGTTAAAGTTGTTCTTGATAATGGTAATGTTTATGTTTATTCTGCTGAACGTTTTAATAATTATGTTAGTTTGCGTGAAGAGATTCTTAAACGTGAAAAGTTGAATCTTGTTTTGCGTAAACGAAAGCTTGAACATTTTTTTAATTTAAAGAGAAATGTTGATTTTTTTAATAATGAAGTGAGGAGTGATTTAGATGGCCGAGACTAATATTGGTTCTGCTACTAGTAGTGATTTGACTAATGCAGAGGTTGTTTATGGTGTTGATAGCGAGTCTACTGATGGTAGTGGTGATAGTAATGAGTTTACTTGGCAGAATAGTTGGTGGAGTCAGGATTATGGTTATTATTTGAATATTCCTGAGTTTAAGCGTGCTGTTGATACTAAGGCTTTGTGGACTGTTGGTGCTGGTTTTGAGGCTGATGAGCCTACTACTATGTTGCTTAATAGTTTGAAGGGTAATGGTAAGGATAGTTTTAATAGTATTCTTAAGAATTTGATTAAGGTGAAGACTATTTCGATGGATAGTTTTGCTGAGATTATTCGTGATGATGATGGCGTGTTGGTTAATTTGAAGCCTTTGGACCCTTCTAGTATTAAGATTGTTCAGGATAAGAGTGGTCGTATTAAGCGTTATGAGCAGGTTATGAAGGTTGGTGGTAAAAAGTCTGTTATTAAGTTCGCTCCTGATGAGATTTTTCATTTGAGTCATGACCGGGTTGCTGATGAGATTCATGGTACTCGTATTTTGAAGAGTTTGAAGTGGTTGATTGATGCTCGTAATGAGGCTATGAGTGATTGGCGTACTGTTTTGAGGCGTAATGTTAAGCCTATGCGTATTTGGTATTTGGATACTGATGATGAGTCTGAGATTGCTAGTTTTAAGGTTATGACTGACCAGGCTAATAGTGATACTGAGAATATTTATGTTCCTAAGGGTACTGTTGAGACTGAGATTGCTTCTACTGCTCCTAATAGTACTTTGTCTCCTTTGCCTTGGATTGAGGTTATTAAGGACCAGTTTTTTCAGGCTGTTAATGTTCCTCAGATTATTATTGGTCAGGGTAAGGAGTTTACTGATGCTAGTGGTAAGATTGTTTATTTGTCTTATGAGCAGAGTGTTAAAGAGGAGCAGTTGTATATTGAAGAGCAGGTTTTGGGTCAGTTGAATTTGGAGATTAATTTGACTTTCCCGGCTAGTATGCAGAATGAGTTGATTAGTAGTCGTGAGAAAGACCCTAGTTTGCAGGCTAGTCAGCCTAATGATATGACTGCTGAGATGGAGGGTAACACATGATTGAGACTGAGCTTGTTGGTTTGTTTTCACAGTATGGCTTGTTAGGTATTGTGATGTTGATGATGTTTATTGCTATTCGTTATATGGCTAAGCGTGATGAGGCTCGAGATGCTAAGATGGTTGCTGTTGTTCAGAATAATACTGTTGCTTTGACTCGTTTTGTTGAGCAGACTAAGAAGTGTGAGGTGAATAAATAATGGCTTATCTTGGTAAAGTGTCTACTAAGCAGGGTAGTGTTAAGATTGACCGTGCTGAGCGTGACCGTAGGGCTATTATGAATCGTAGAAAGGGTGACCCTGGTGCTCCTGTTGGTACTACTCAGCGAGTTGATGTTAAGACTGGTAGTCAGACTGTTCCTACTCAGGCTGTTCAGGCTCCTACTACTGCTAGTC
>Ga0272440_1003490_pt1 | contig 11724 bp, 7 predicted proteins | sample SSMMMBAug17_FD_192440 | JGI IMG/M metagenome (GOLD analysis project Ga0272440, IMG submission 192440) | Marine sediment archaeal communities from Little Sippewissett salt marsh, Falmouth, MA, United States - SSM-MMB-Aug17 | ecosystem: Environmental > Aquatic > Marine > Wetlands > Sediment ... | reverse complement strand
CATGCCAATAAATTCAAATTCACACTTTGTGCCCACAAGCATGAATAGATTGCCTTTACTTTCCATTAAAAAAGCTTGTGAACCTTCGTAATCAGATCGATAGGAAAAAATAAATGTATAAATTTCTTTTGCATCTTTAATTTGATTGATAAATGCTTCAGACATATCCTCGGATTGAAGTAAATACACCGCATGGATTTTATATTCTAGAAAATCTTCTATAGAAACAGTATCTTGTAAATGAATTGGATGATTAAAAGAACTTTCTATTAGTGTTGCTTTTGTGCCATCAGGATAAACAGGAACAAGGTCTTTTTTATCAACCCATTCACCTTTCTGATTAAGAATGCCAAGGGCACGTCCCCCTTTTGGAATCATAAATGAACCAGTTTCATCGATATCAACTTTTAAGCATTCTTTTCCCTTTTCATCAAACGCAACAATCTCTTTCCAACCATATAATTTTTTCCGATCTAATTTTGTGATTGAAAAAAAATAAACTTTATCTAAATGAAAAACAAGCGATTTTGACATAATGACTCCCCTGTTCCTTATGTAAAAGAGTATTTGTAAGAACAACAATATCCCCCAACAATGACCACTAAAATAAGATGATTGTTTTGGGGTTCAGTATGTTTTTTAAATAACATACCAGGAATTCAGTGTCCATTTGGAGGGATATAAATGTGATCTCCAATCAAGACAATGCGGCCAACTATATTGACAATGCATACTTTTCTATTTTTGCAATATCATCTGGCAAATCGACTTCAAGGGAATCATGTTTAGTGATTACAACATGAATGGGATACCCATTTTCCAGAGCTCTTAACTGTTCAAGTTTTTCCAGAGATTCAAGTTTGCCTATTGGTAATTTATTAAATATTTCTAAAAATTGTCTTGTATATGCATACACACCAAGATGTTTATATACATAAGAAGTCGTTTTTCCATCACGATCATGAGGAATTGGTGCTCGTGAAAAATATAGAGCAAGGCCTTGATTATTAAAAACAACTTTAGCATCTTTTGGATTTGTATATTCCTGTGGATCAATAATTTTAAATGCCAAGGTACTCATTTGACAATCAGATTGAGTATAAAATGGCGACACAACCTGGTCAATACACTCTGGATGAATTAAAGGTTGATCCCCTTGAACATTAACAATCACATCGTCTAAGCTCAGATCTAACATGTGAGCTGCCTCAGCCAAACGATCTGTGCCGGATTGATGATTGCCTAATGTCATCAAAGCTTTACCTTTAAATTGAATCACAGTGTCATAAATACGTTGATTATCGGTTGCAACCACGACGTCTGAAATTTTATTTGCTTTTTGTGATCGTTCATAAACCCATTGAATCATAGGTTTGCCATTGATTAAAGCAAGGGGTTTCCCTTCAAAACGAGTGGATTGATAGCGGGCTGGAATAATAACTGCTATTCTCATAACTGTTTATTTTCCTTTTATATTAAGGTGTTAATTGGTTATTTTAACCTATCGTTATATAGCTTTTGATTTGACAGTATATTCGCTTTTGATTTCACATATATTTGACCGTATATTCAATAAAGATATTCAAGTTTTTAGTTTTTAACATTTGAATAAATACCCAATTCCATCAATTAAACAAAATATATGTAGCGTCAATGTAGGTTATTAGGTTGCCCCACTAATTACAGGCGAATTAAATTTTGTTTGATATTTTTTTTTCCACAATTTGGTGGGCATCCCCACCCTACTACACCTGTTTATAAGTTCGTTCTCATAATTGCGAATTTGAAACGCCTGTATTCAGGAATTTCAAATTCGCAATTATGGGAACGAACTTATAAACAAGTGTACTACATTGTTTTTTATGACATTGACAATAAAACCGAAACATCAAGATTTTAGAATGTTTAAAACTAAAAATTTGAATATTGAGTAAAAAAAGCATTGAATATTTATATTTATATATACGATAGTTTTTATTTAATAATCTGAATGTAATGTAATTAAAGAGCTAATCAAACCTGTTTCAAAATCTGAGACATCAAATTCTACCCCAACGCCATCAACTTCTTTTCGAATAACTTTTCCTGTCGCAATTAAAGGGTTTTCTTCTGAGGGTAATGTAAATTGCATGCGAATTGTTTCACCAAGTTTAAAATCCTTATGGGTACGAATGAATAATCCACCAGCGCTTAAATTTTCAATTTTTCCATCACCAGATTGAATCATTCGATTAAAACTCACTGATAAATCAACTGCTTGCCGGTTATGTTTTCTTCTATCTGTTAAACCCTTCCCTGCTAGATCATTGAAAAGTTCTAAACGTTCTTCAGGGCTCATTCGATGAATAATGGTTACAAGCTGAATCAGAATACCTTTATCATTTAACATGTCATCTGTCATATTGAAACCTCCTCGTTTGAATAAATTTTATTATTGAAATAATTCTAAAATCCATTGAAATGTTCCTTTTTGAGTTTGGATAGCTGCCTCTGGGCATACTTCCATACAACAAAAGCAACGAATACATTGATTATAATTAAAAACAGGTACTTTTGATTTTCCTGAAGGTTTTGATATTGCACCAGCTGGACAAATTTTATGACATTGGTAACATGCAGAACAAGTATTCTGGTTAGGAACAGGTTTTTCAACAAGAAGATTTTTGACTGTTTTTGAAGTTAATGGCCAACGAACAGCATTTGAAATAATTGAATTCTTTGATGATTTGAAATCTTTTAGACTGACATCTTCAATTCGATCTCCAAGAACAGATATTTCATTCTCTGAGTTAATTGAAAAAGGACGTTCAAAAGCGTATTGAATGGTTAATACTTTTTCAATATCAAGTCCTGAAACACGAACAGCGACACAATCAACGGCAACAGCGTCTGTGCCTATAATAATCACATTCATCGGCCTTGGAGTGCCAGCAGGTCCAGGACCTTCTCCCTCCTGGACAATAATACCATCCATAATATTAATAAATTGTTTGGGTGGCTCAAAACTCTGGATAAACCCACCATAAAGGTCAAGCAAAAAAGTTGCAAACTCAGGATATGATGGTGCTGTCATGTGCATTTGTGATTTTTTAAGACCAGGTATAGAACCAAAGTAATTCTTTAATGCACCAGTGACATAAGTAAATCCATGGGTTTTGAATTTTGGCATATTGACAATGATATCAGCATCAAAAAAATCTTGAGCAATATCAATGTTTTTATAAGTTTTAGCGGCAGAATAATGCATTGTTTTTTTATTATGTACATCTGCAATTTGAATATCCAAAGATTGAATTGTGTCTAAATATCCCACTTTTTTAAGAGTAGGTTCCAGCCCGTGATAAGCTGGAGATTCAATAACAATCATTCTACCTTGATGATCATCAATAATTTCACAGATGGCTCGAAAAAAAGAAGGGTGGGTTACAATAGCTCTTTCAATTTTGCTGGGTATCAATAAATTTGGTTTTAAGGCGACCTTTTGATTTCTAACTCCATTAATATCAAACCCAATATGATTAAAACCCTTAATAATTTTATCTTTTAATTGTTTTAAATCGTACGAATCACATTTCATTAGGGATACGTTTGTCATAAAATTTAGATCTCCTTATTATCAAATAAATTGAGTAATTATCAAATAAATTTAGTAAAAAATTACGCTTATGCTCCAGACATAAAGTAAGGCATTCTTCATTGCTCAAACATGATAGACTCGTAAAAAATTATCGATCAAATTTTTTACCACAATATTTTGTTTTATTTAGATTCCAACAATTCAATATGTTGTAATCAAAAATTTTTGTGACGTTTTTTTATGAATTATCAAAAATAGTGATTGCATTTTATCAAAAAAATTTTATTAATGCACTCAATAAAATTGAATTTAAACTGATTGAAATATATGTATAACAGAATTTGACATCATTTTAAACGACATATAATATATTTTTTTACATTTATATGAAAGTAGATCTGAATTTTCAGGATTAAAGGATTAACAGAATTTTATTCCTGGTGAGCTTAAAATTTATTACTTTCATTTTTTGTTGTGACCATCTGGTCATAGAAGTTTATATGAAACTTAACCTAAGTGAGGGCGCAAATCACCCTCGAAATTGTTACATACATCAAACGTCCATCAAATTTTCTTTTATTATTTCTTTTATTCCCTTGTTTCTGCTTTTAAACTATTTTTCAATATCAAAATTATTGTAAATAATATTTACAGTCCAGAAATGTCAACGACAAGCACACGAGTAGATCAGGCACATAATGCCTTTGCTCGTAAGTTGTTTATGATGAAAGGGTTTCATCATCCGAATGGGGCACAGTCGGATATATTAATGGTATAGCAATGATGTATAATTTTATACCCTACCAGCGACGCGCAAAAAATGCTGGGAAATGTGGAGTTGAAGTTGAGGGAGGGATTTTGCCTTCAAGAAGTGCTTTCTTGCACTTCAAATTCTCACTTCAGGTGGATTCGGATGAGGGCAATTTAATTTACCACTAAATTCGGTGGAATCTGCTTTTTTATAAGTCTATCTTAATCTAACTCAATTGTTGTTTGAATTGTTTCAACTTTGTCTTATCAAGGCTTGTAACGATGAAATGTTTATCTTGGAGCATTTTCTCTGTTTTTCTCTCTCAAATCGATAACAGGCAAATGCTTTAATAAAAGCGTTATGATAGGCATCTGATAATTATAGATGCCATCTGATTTAGTGATTAAAATATAGATTATATTTTAACTACTAAATCCGATGGCATCTGTTTATTTCAAGTTATGGTAAAAACAAAATTACACGATACCCTTATTTTCATCTTGATACATTTGTTGAAATCTGCAATGAATATATTATCTATTTATGAAAGTTTTTGTATTAAAATTCTTGTATGACTGGCGTGCCAATCTTTAAATTTATCAGTTAAAAAACAACGAATTGAAAAGATTGCTAACTATAAATCTAAAGATTTGATAGTTCAGGTATGAGAATATTTATCATCCTAAAATAATAGCCCAAATAATACTTTCATACGTTGCTGTGATAACTCCTTCATGGAGGTTTATAATAAACTAAACTAAACTAAAATTTCATTTAATTTCACATATACAAGGTTTTAACCATGCCCCGACAGACCATGACAGAAACCAACCCTAAACTTGAAGGTGTGTTTTCTTTATTTGATAATACTGAACGTAAGACAATTCTCAAAAAATATATTTTATTTATTGGTGTGATTGAGATTATTATTCTGTTGTTTTGTTGGTTTTACCAATTAGGGTCTCAAGAGTATGATCGATTTGGGGCAATTCATACACCTTTTCCTTGGCGGATGTATTTTTTAATTTCATTTACAACGCCAGTTGCAATTACTTTTTTATTGGGTATTTTTATTGTTGCTTTTAATCAATATTTTTATAATTATACCCCCTATCAAGCACCGAATCATCAAGAAAATCAAAAAATTTCAAAGATTAGTTCTATTATTGATGGTATATTTAATATTCCCTTCCTCATATCGTTATTACTTTTAGGGTTATCAGCAGGTATTATTTATCGCATAGAAGATGTATTTTATCTATTAAGTCGCATTGGGGAAAAAACTGCACAATGGGTGATGATTATTCTTTGTGCAGGTCTTGGTTTTTCTGCTATTTATGGATTGACCTGGATGATTTTAAAATATAGATTAAATAAAACCTCAATGGAGTATAAATATCGAAATGATGTGATGAACCGATTAGGTCTTGTTATTCTTGATAAAAATACAATTTTTGATCATAAAGGACAACTGATTTATCAAAAAAATGGTCAGTCATCTAAGGACATCATTCTTTTGCCAAATCAATCTGAACAGAATGATGTGACTGTAGGAACGATCCATTCAAAACCATCTCAAACCTAAATCTATTTAAAAAAGATTTTGAATTGCGTTGGCGATTTTTGTATAATTATATTTTTCGACCGCTTCGATATGTATTGATTTGATTCTAATCACTCACGCCTTCTTGCAACAATCTTAAATTAATAATCGAAAAAAGTTTCAATAAATGACAAAGTATTTATCTAAAATCTAAATATTATCTGTTAACAATCAAAAAGAAGGAAAGGATGATCATGGAAAGAATGACACCAGCAGTTGATATCGTTGCCGCTAGCTTTTGTGGAGCTGTTAAACAAGTACTTGAAGCCAGTACTAAAAAAAGTGTTAAATACTCCACGACGATTCAAAGCACCCCTAGGGTATCGTTAAGACCTGATGTTGGATGTTTTGTTCAATTCACAGGCGATTATAATGGCTTATGTGTTGTAAATTTTTCCAAAGAAGCGGCAATGTCTTTGTATAAAGGGTATATGATGGCAATGGGCCTTCCAGAAAATGAACTCGCCAAGGATTATACCACAAATGAAGTGCCTGATAGCATCGGAGAAATGACCAATCAATTTATGGGGCATTCAATGAGGCTTGTTGAAAATAAATATAATTTAACTTCCTTTTTTGGACAACCCAAAGCGCTTGCCTTAACAAGCTCAATTACCCTTATTCCAGAAGCTGATTACAGTGATAATAGAAGAATTGTCTTTGTTGTTGAAGAATTATATCGTTTTTATCTGGAACTATCAATGGAACAAACCGAGTTTATTACATTAGGCAAAAGAAAATAACAATCACTACAACTCTTTTTCAGATTTTGGCATAAAAATTTTGATATCACAGCACTTTTGAGAATAAACGATACATAGAATTAATAAATTTTTGTGCCTCAATCTGCTATCGATCATTCAAATTTGGTATTTGATTTCTTTGTGTGATTGCACTCATGCACCCCAAAAAACCAAATTGGATGGAATCATTATTTCAAAAAAATTGTAAAAACGTTTTTCTGGACTATCAATAAATCGCCAAATCAGGTTAAACGTGTTATATTTTATTCATTTGTATTCAAGAAAATTTTTGGATGACTATCTTTGTTACCACTGATTTCTGATGGTTTGGAAGATTATTATCCAAAATTCTTTTTACAAACTTCACTTTTTTTATTGTAAATCAAAGAGTTCACATGGAAATGATAAAATTGCAATCTGACAGTTTTATATATTTATGTTAGATGGGCAAGTTACACATACCGATTGCAATATCAGTGGAATGTTATTATGCTGAATAAACAAACCATTCATAAAATTTGCATGGCATTACAATCAAAATACCCTCATGTTAGGACCCAATTAATTCATGCTAACCCTTTTCAATTATTAATCGCAACAATACTATCCGCTCAATGCACTGACAAACAGGTCAATGCGGTAACCCCCAGTCTTTTTGCATCTTTAAAAACACCACAGGATTTTATAACCATTCCTTTATCCCAATTAGAGGACTTTATTCATTCCACTGGATTCTATCATAATAAGGCAAAAAATATTCAGCAATGCTGCAACATGTTACTTGACAAATTTAATGGCAAGGTGCCTCAATCCCTTGAGGAATTAATCCAACTCCCAGGGGTGGGAAGAAAAACAGCCAATGTCGTATTAAGTACAGCATTTGGAAAACACTGTATTGTTGTCGATACGCACGTTAAACGCATTTCTAACCGTTTGGGATTAACCCAAAATAAAGATCCAGTTAAGATCGAATTCGATTTAATGAAAGTAATTCCTAAAAAGGCCTGGAATGATTTTTCACTTCAACTCATTTTTCTAGGTCGTGAATATTGCCTTGCCAGAAAACCCAAATGTGAAGAATGCTTTTTATTAAATTGGTGTTTTAAACAAAACGTATCATAATTATTTGTAAGGGGGTTAGTATGACGCCTAAAAAGTCAAACATCATGAAAGAAAGTATTCAGTGGAGAACGATTATTCTCGTTTTAATTGTAACAACTACTATTCTAATCGGACTGGGGGGAATAGATTATGTTTCAATTTATTCCAATATGACTCAAGATATCAAGGAATCTGCAAAGGTTGTGACCCAAAGACTCGCTAAAAGCCTTGCTGACCCAGTATGGAATTTAGAAACAGAAATGATTTATAGTATTATTGCAGCAGAAATGGCGGATAAAAAAATTTATGCCATTCATCTCTGGGAGCAACAAGATAAAAAATTGTCCTTTGGATTAACCAGAGATTCATCTTGGAATATTCAAAGAATTAAAAAACAAGCAACAGGTCATGTTATTAAAGACCAGAAGGATATTATATTTAATCAAACAAAAATTGGCAAAGTCGAGGTTTTGTATACGTTAAAATTTGTTATCGAGGCCCAACACGATGCCATTTTGAATATCGCTTTTCGAACAATTATTTTAGATATTACTTTATTTTTGCTCATTTTTTGGATTATCTCAAAAAATATTTCGCAACCTCTTAATCAAATTGTTGATTTTTCACAAAAAGTGGTTGATGGAGACCTGTCTCAATTGGTTAATATCAATCGTAATGATGAAATCGGCCAACTAGCGTCATCCCTGAATAATATGATTTCATCACAACGTTGTTTAGTTCAACTCAGTTATTTACGCTATTTACCTTTTCCAATTATTCAAATTGATATAGATTATAGGATTACTTATATCAATGACTCCGGCATGTTAACATTTGGCATTTCACAGGACGAGTGCCTTGGAAAATCGTGTGTTGAATTACTTCACATGGACAGCATTCAAGATAATTCTATTTGGGAACAGGTCATGCAAGACAACACACTGATTAGTAAAGAAGTTCGTATTTCTTATGGTCGAAAAAAGAATATTCCTGTTCTGATGACTGCTATTCCTATTCGTAGCAAAGATGAAGTGTATGGCGCAGTTGGATGTATTATCGATCAAAGTAATATATATTCAATTATTGATGAGGTTAAATCCATCACAAGTCAATTGTCCACCTCATGTGAGGAGTTAACACAAATTTCATCAAAAATGGCTGTATCCGCCATTGAAATGAAAAAACAAGCGGATGCAGTTGCACATGGGACATTTAATATTTCTGATAATGTGAGCGATATGGCAACCACAGCCGAGCAATCCAGTCAATCTGTATCAAATATTGCAGATATGGCAAAAGATATGTCAATTACTTTAAAGGATTTAAATTCTCTGTCACAAAAAACCTCTGACTATATGAAATATTTAGCTCAATCTGGAGACGAGATGTCCTCAAATGTAAACAATGTGGCGTTAGCCATTGAAAACATGATGAAATCATTAAAAGATATTTCAAAAAGTACATCAAAAGCAAACAAATTCTCTCATGAAGCAGATCAACAAACAGAAGCCATTCATTCCCGCATCGAAGCCTTAGTGACAGCATCCCGACAAATTGGAAAAGTTGTCAGTATGATTAAAAATATTGCAGATCAAACCAATATGTTAGCATTAAACGCAGCCATTGAGGCAGCTGGCGCTGGTGAGGCTGGGAAGGGATTTGCTGTTGTGGCTGGTGAAGTCAAAGGACTTGCACGTCAATCTGCTGATGCAACTGATGAAATAGCCAGTCAGATTGAAAATATTCAGGCCAGTACTGAAGATGCAGTCAGTACAATCCAAAAAATTGATTCAATTATCAATGAGGTGGTTAGTATTAATGAAACGATATCTCAGTCTATAAAAATGCAATTTTCTGCTGCCAGTGAAGTTGAAAATTCTGTTGATCAGAGTGCCAAATTTGGGAAAAAGGTTATAGATAACGCGAATGAAGCGTCACACTTTGTTGTAAAAATGTCCAATGAAATGAAAGATGTATTATCCAAAGTTGATAATATTGTTAGAAATGTGAATGACTTATCTACAGGTGCAAAAGAAATCGCCACGTCTTCATCTCAAGCTGCTCAAGGAGTGAAAGATATCTCAGACCATATTCAAAGCATTAATGCTTCGGCTCGTTTTTCTGCAGATAATGCCAGTCAAGTTCATGGTGCATCAGATCGATTGGCTGGTATGGTTGATTCATTAACTAAAATTGTTAATATGTTTTCATTATAAATTGATTTGAGTGTGATGTAACCAAAATAGACTAAATTATGTGGACATGACTCCTTATGTCCCCATGATCCAGTCTGTTTTGGTTACACTCAATTGATTTGTAAGTGTTAGGTTTATTATCTTAAAACGATTGACTTAAAATCTATTCCTCGACGTTCTAATAGACTGCCTTCTGCTAAAAATAGGTTAACCAGTGCTTTACGATATCCAACAATTGCTTCAACTTCAGCAATATGGCTTTCTAACAAATCACGTTGAGCCTGTGCAACTAATAATGCAGTGCTTGATCCAACATCAAATCGTTCTTTTTCAGCTTTGAGTGTTTCTTCTTGAAGCAATCGCGTCGTATGTGATGCGGCGATCTGTAATCGTGCGCGTTCAACTTCGTTTGCAGCAAGACGAACATCAAATTCAACGAGCTGACGTAAATTTTCAACCGCTTTTTCAGCCTGCTGGCGGCTTGATTGCGCAGCTATATTTTTAGCCTGTGCCACTTGGTTGACTAAAAAATGATTAATTTGAATGCCCACAGTGTAATCATATGTCCTGCGATCTAATGCGCGATAAGAGTCTGAAAAAGATTCACCATAACCGGTTTTTCCAACAGCAACAAACAAATCTAATTTGGGTAATAGACCATTTCGCGTTTTGATTGTTTCCAGACGATTTTGTTTTAACCTTAATCGGGCTTCATTTAAATCCGACCGAGATTGCGCTGCAAGTAAAAGTCGATCATCCAAATCACTAATGGTCTGAGATTCAGTGCGCGGATTACTAATGGCATTAATATGAATCTCAAAGGATGAGTCTTTTGCAGGAGAAATTAAACGCAATAATTTTAATTGTCTGGATTTAAGATCACTTCGTGTATCAATAAGTGCTTGCTCCCGTCTTGCAACCTCAACTTGCGCGGCTGCAGATTCAATTCTAGGCAGCATGCCAACATTAATACGTTGTTCAATTTCGTTAAGCTGTTGGCGGGCAACCTCAAGGGATTGTTCAAAAATATGAATCTTTTCAACTGCCAAAACAAAATCCCAATACGCAATTTCAGTGTCTGCTAATAAGGCTTCACTATAACCACGAAGTTCATAATCACTGGCAGCGGCATCTAATTTGGATTGTTGTACACTCAACAAATTAACTGCTGGCCCAAAACCCCGCAATAAAGATTGCGTAATACTTAACCCCCACCTGGCGGTTTGTTCATCCGCTTCTTTATTGGATGTATTTCGTTCTTGTTCAATGACCGCTGTGATATCTGTACCTGTTGGCAGTTTTTGTTGAATTCCAATAGATGCATTTAATACCTGTTCATCAGAGATCGAGCGACCAATAGACTGAATCTTTTCGTCAAATCTATCCTCTGAGTATTTCAATTCTGCAAACAATTCAGGCGTGAACACCCCACGTTCAATTTTTTCAAATGTACCTGCAATGATAGGATTTATTTGTTGAATATGAAGGGCATTATTATATTTCAATACAAGCAATATTGCTTGTTCAACTGACAAATCAAGAGAACCATTTACTGGAAAATCAGGAGGTTGTGTTTCACTGGTTTTAGTCTGAAATTCTTTCGAATGATGATCCGATTCTAAATGACGATCTAATTCTATTGGATGGCTATTCATGATAGTATGGTTTAATGAATCCCATCGATTCATATATAAACACCCATTAACTATTATTAATAATTGAAAAAAAATGCAATATATAATAATTTTTTTTAA
>Ga0272440_1003489_pt1 | contig 11724 bp, 12 predicted proteins | sample SSMMMBAug17_FD_192440 | JGI IMG/M metagenome (GOLD analysis project Ga0272440, IMG submission 192440) | Marine sediment archaeal communities from Little Sippewissett salt marsh, Falmouth, MA, United States - SSM-MMB-Aug17 | ecosystem: Environmental > Aquatic > Marine > Wetlands > Sediment ... | reverse complement strand
TTACTATATGTATATTGTTAAACATATATAGAATGGAGGTCATCTGGTTTTATATAACAATACTTAGGGGGAGTGAATCGTTACATTAAATCAAAACAAACTGAAATATAAAAAATTAAATTTATGCGTATTTCCAGCATGTTAAAAGCAACATGCATTAAAAGTTTTTGAATTTTTAAACATATCAAAATAGATAAGTTTATTAAATAATTGCAAAAAATTACAAAATGCCACTCTAAACATATTAGATTCATACGAATTGGAAAAATATAATTTTAATACTCATTTTTTTTGTGTGAAGGCTTGTAAATGAACAAACTCAAATCAAAACATAAGCCAAAACATATCTAAAATATCGAGTTTAAGCGGGTTTAGGCGGGTTTAAACGAATTATAAAGAGTATTTTCATGATTAAACAAAATAAATAGAAAGGGCTTTAAAATGGAACAATTAAAATTAACACAGGTAGACGGCGTAAAATATAAGCTGACAAAAGAAAATGCAGCAGCCGAACACTTATTAAAAAAAGGGCTAAGACTTGAAAATAAGCTCAAATCAATTAAAACTGAACTTGATGAGGTCAAATCACAATTAATTGAGATTGCAAAAAATAGGCGTGAAGACCAGCAAACAACAATTAATATCGGAGCTGTATCCGGCAAAATAACAATAACATTCAGAGAAAGTTATAATGTAAAGGATATTGAAGGTATAAAAGATTGTAAATCATCAATGGGGAGCTTGTTTGATGATCTGTTTACCATTGAAGAAACTTGCAAGCCCAAAGCAAAGCTTAATAAGTTTATGAGTGGTAAAGATACATTTGGAATGAAGGAATATGAAGCTATTAAAAATTCATTATCAAAATACTTAGAATTGAAAAGCACTAAGCCGAGTGTACAGTTTAAAAATCTCAATAAATAAGGACTGTACTAAGCATAAAAGCACGTAAAATATCCACATTATGAACAAAATACAGGCATAGCCAGCAAATATTTAGCCAGTGAAGCCGACAAATAAAAAGGGGTTAATATGAAAGGCTATGCAAGACTAAAAAATGCATGTGAATATGCAGACATAAGCAAATCAACATTAAGAAACTGGATAAACGACGGGTTAAGATATACAAAAGTAAAGGGAATAACGCTTATTAAATATAGCGATATTGATAATTACATCAATCAATTTTCTGGTGATCCAGGAATAAAATCAAGCGCAATAGTTGACGACGTTATTAACGACTTGTCATTTAACTGACAAAAAAAGAAGCCAGCTAAGAGCAAGCGAGTTTATTATGATTTATAATCTAATTAAAAAAAATGGCGTATGGTATCTTGAAATAAAAGCCAATGGAAAAACAGCATTAAAAAAAGTCGGTGATAAACAAACCGGTTTAGCTGTTATCCAAAAGCTAAAAGATAGACAGCCTTTTATTATGAACAGTTTTCAAGATGTAGCCAAACAATGGCTTGATAATTACGTATCAAAGCGGTTAAGGCTATGGACAAAAGAGCGCTATCAACATGCTTTAGAAAATAAGATACTCCCTGTTTTTGGTGAAAAGTCCATTGATACGATTAAACGCAGTGAAATAAAACATTTTTTGATGGATCAGCTTGACGCTGGTCAATCAAAATCAAGTATTGAATTATACAGAACTGTCATGAGCAGTGTTTTTAATTATGCGATTGACGACGAAATTATCAATCATAACCCTATAAATAATATTTTAAAGTCACTCAACCTCGAAAAAGAGCGAAAAAACGAAGTTAACCCCTATACATACGATGAAACCAGGAAATTTTTAGAGATTTGCCAAAAACATTATCCTGATACATACCCTTTATTTATGACAGCTTTTCATACTGGTCTAAGGCTTGGGGAGTTATTAGCTTTAGAATGGGCTGATATTGACCTGGATAACAGAAAAATCAAAGTCAGTAAATCGTATAAACGAGGGGTTACATCAGGAACAAAAACCGGTAAAACAAGATATGTGGATATATCCGACAAATTATTGAATGTTTTACACGCCGAACGTCAAACCAGTCAATCAAACTATTTATTTATAAACAGTAAAGGCAAACGCCACGAACAAAACACAATCGGTAAACATTTCAAACGAATCATTAAAAATGCTGGTTTGCGTGAAATTCGTTTTCATGACATCAGACATACATTTATAAGCCTTTTAATCAGTAGTGGCGCACAAATCGTTTATGTAAAAGAGCAAGCCGGACATACCAGCATTAAAATTACGATTGACATTTATTCAAAATGGATACCTCAAGACAACGCTTTAGAAATCAACAAATTAAATATTTAGTTACTAACATTTTAGATTCGGACTCCCACTGTTAAGCACATCTTTAAAGTCCTTAGAAATCAATATACTAAACATTAAGTTACACGCATAGAGATTCGGACTCCCATTATTTTCAACTGTCTGATTTTATTTGTTTTTAAGTGGGAGTTCAAATGTTCCGTTCGGCACTTTTTTAATATTGTCTTATATTTCAATAGATTAATCTGAATTTCAATTTGTACAACATAACACCATATAACACTCTATTGTACAACATAACACCATATAACACCTATTTGACAAATGCCATGCTGAAAACAAAAAAAAACCAGTGGACAAAATCCACTGGTTTCAAATGGTTAGCACCTTTTTGACTCAAAAAGTATGCCGAAGGGGAGATTTGAACTCCCACGAGGAAACCCTCACTAGACCCTGAACCTAGCGCGTCTACCAATTCCGCCACTTCGGCAAAAGAAAATTGATTTTTTGTTAAAGATATGCTATTTAATTAGTTTTATTTTTTTTGTCAAGTGAAAAATTTAATCTTTTATTTTGGATTGATATGAAACAAATTATTGGTATTGAAAACATAAAAACACCTCTTGAAAAAACTGTCTTAACAATTGGAAATTTTGACGGTGTACATTTAGGACATCAACTTTTGTTTGCTCGGGTTATTGAAACAGCAAAGAAAATCAAGGGTATTTCTGCAGCTATGACGTTTGAACCTCACCCTATGAAAGTTCTTCAGCCAGATGGATGTCCCTTTCCTTTAATTACACTTTATGAACAAAAATTGGAGCTTTTGGAAAAGACAGGTTTAGATGTATTAATTGTTATCCCTTTTGATTTCGAATTTGCAAACATTTCTGCAAAAAATTTTGTTCATGATATACTGATCGATCGTATCGGCACGAAAGCTATTGTTATCGGTAATGATTATTGCTTTGGAAAAAAACGTGAAGGAAATGTTAAGTTGCTCAAGCAATATGGAAATGAATTTGGATTTGATGTTCACGTAGTCCCCTGGAAACCTGCTGGAAAAGATTTAGAAAGCCGTATTAGCTCTACTGCAATCCGTTCAGCAGTGTCATCTGGAAATCTTGACAAGGCAAAACAAATGCTTGGAAGATATTACCAGGTAAGAGGCACTGTAAAAAAAGGCAGAAATCGTGGTGGAAAAATGGTCGGTTTTCCAACCGCTAATCTTCAACTTTTTGACGAGTTAAAACCACTTAATGGTGTATATGCCGTTGATGTTGTTTTGGATAATAACAGTTATTTTGGTGTGGCTAATATTGGTTTTTCCCCCACTTTTGACGACCAACAGTATACATTAGAAATCCATTTGCTCGATTTCTTAGAAAATATTTATGGCAAAAAAATTTGTGTAAACTTTATCAAACGTTTGCGGGGTGAAAAAAAATTTTCTTCTATTGATGCTTTATCTGCTCAAATTGAGTGTGATATTATGGATGCCAGAAAAATTTTCAACTCACTTTAAATAAATTAATGAAAAAATTTTCTTTTACTATTGGTGTTATTTTTTCTTGTGTAGCGTTATATTTAACGCTCATTAATGTTCCTTTGGATCAACTATGGAACGACCTTATTTCTGTAAAATTCCAATGGGTTATACTATCAATTATCATTAATTGTATAAGTTTTATATTAAGGGCATTTCGGTGGCAACTGATTGTCAAAGAAATACAATACATAAATTTTTGGGAAGCTTATCATCCTACATCAATTGCTTTTATGATGAATTCTATTTTACCAGGGCGTATTGGAGAATTGGCTCGTCCAGTAATCTTATCCCAAAATAAAAAAATACCGCTGTCAGGTGGTTTCGCAACAATAGTTACGGAACGAATATTTGATGTCATTATATTAATCTTATTGTATGCAGTGGTCTTTTTGCATGTGGATATTGATCCTAATTTTCAAATGGAAATCGGAAAATACACTCTTTCAAAAACATTACTTTCATCATTGGCCACTCAAATCTTTTTTTTATTTTCGATATTGTTAATGTTAATTGTATGTATTAATATTTATTATGTTCGATTGGGGTTAAAAAAAATATTATTTCTAATACCACAATTATTCAAGTTTACGGGTAAACGAACAACAAACTTTATTCTCCACAAATGCATTGTGCCAATAACGAATATTATTGATCATGTGGCTGATGGTTTTTCATTTTTAAAACGTGTCAGTAGAATCATCTATTGTTTTTTTCTTTCTGTTGTTATTTGGCTACTGGTTGCTGTTTCATATTATGTTATGAGTTTTGGATACCAAAATCTTCATATTAGTTTTTTTGAAATGTGTGCAGTCCTGGTGATGATTTGTTTCTTTATTTCATTACCATCTGTTCCCGGTTATTGGGGAATATGGGAGGCGGGTGGTGTATTTGCCATGACCATCTTTGGTATTGGAGAAAAAGAGGCCATTGGGTTTACGATTGTAAATCATGCGTTTCAAATTTTTCCTATCATTATAGCTGGAATTATTTCCGCCTTTTTAACAGGGACATCAATATTCTCATCCATAAACTATAAGGCGATTGAGAAAGAAGAAAAAGAGTAATCATATGGCTATTTTAGAAATATCTGTCTATCCTGATGCTGTTCTCAAGAAGAAAGCAGAGCCTATAAATCATATTAATGACACTATTCGTCAATTAATTCATGATATGGCTGATACATTATATTCTGTCCAGGGTATTGGACTTGCTGCGCCCCAGGTAGGTGTTAGCAAACAACTTTTAATATATGACATGGAGCGTAAAGATCTTCAAGAAGGACTTTCAGATGAAGAACGTCTTCAACTCAGAAACTATAACGTTATTATCAATCCTGAAATAGAATTATATGATGAATTGATTGTTTCTGAAAATGAAGGTTGTTTGAGTGTCCCGGATTTTAGATCTGACATTCAACGAGCAAAAAAAATTCATTTAAAAGCAATTGATGAAAATGAAAAACCTATTGAAATTGAAACAGATGAATTTTTGGCTGTTCTTTTGCAACATGAAGTGGATCATTTAAATGGTATTTTATTCATTGATTATGTCAGCGCTCTTAAACGAGAAATGTATCGACGGCGGATTATGAAAAAAAGAAAAAAAAATAAGCGAAAAAAATAATGAAATCACAAAAAATTGTTTTTTTAGGAACACCTGATTTTGCTGTACCTTCTTTGGAAGCACTTTATCACACTAAACATGACATTGCTATGGTGGTGACACAACCGGATCGTCCCAAAGGTCGAGGAAAAAAATTAGAAGCGTCATCTGTCAAAAAAAAGGCCATTGAATTAGGCTTGAATATCATTCAACCCAAATCGATAAATTCTTTCGAGTGTATTGAACAAATACAGTCATTACAGCCCGATTTTCTGATTGTTGTCGCCTTTGGACAATTGCTCAAAAAATCACTTTTGGATATACCTTCACGATGTGTTTTAAATGTTCATCCTTCTATTTTGCCCGAATATCGAGGTCCCGCTCCAATTCAATGGTCAGTTATTCATGGATGTGAAAAAACAGGCGTTTCAATTATGAAATTAGATGAAGGGCTCGATACAGGCGATGTCTACAGCGTTCAAACTGTCCCGATTCATCCTGATGAGACCGCAGGAATACTTCATGATCGTTTATCTGAAATTGGAGCAAAGTTACTCATTTCTACTATTGAACAAATAGTCATTAACGATATCCCCGCTTCACCTCAAAACAATAAAATAGCAACATATGCCCCTATGTTGTCCAAAAAAGATGGCTTAATTCAATGGCAATTATCAACAAAGTCAATCCTTAATTTTATTCGTGGAATGACTCCCTGGCCAGGTGCTTTCACCTTTTTTGAAAATAAACGATTAAAGATTTTTCAAGCCCAAAAAGCCAACAACTTAAAACAAGAAAATTCTGGAATGGTTATTGAAAGTTTTCCTGATGAACTATGGGTGAGTACAGGTGATGGCGTTTTATCCATTATTGAGATTCAAAGTGCATCGGGAAAACGCATGCTGATTTCAAACTATCTCAGAGGAAATCCCATACCACCAGGAACAATTTTGGGTTAAGGAGTTATTATGAGAATTTTTTTTGTTTTATGTACAATAGTGAATATAATCTGTCCTATATTGACTCATGCTTCAATCGTTCCAAAATTTAAAGATTATAAAATTAATACATCTGACCTGGTTTCTTTATCAAAAACAGGGCAAATATTGCTTCTTCATCCCACAAAAAAATTATCTCTACCCATTGGAAATAATAGAACAGAAGAATTCGATGTCCGATTTTTAACGTCTATTTGCGTCATAGACTCTCCTGTTCAACGTGTTCGTGAAGTGATTAATGACTTTTTACACTATCAAGAATTTATGCCTCAAACCGTTTCATCCACAATAAATTCAAAATCAAAAGACCATGTTATTAACGAAATTAAATTATCGGTTAAAGTTCCATTAATTCATATTGGGGTAAAATTTTCATTGGATTACTATATGGAACCTGATGGCGACATCACCTGGCATCGGGTAAAAGGTGATATGGAAGGAAACGTAGGCCGATATGAGTTTATTTCGTTGGGGCCAAGTCGAACAATGCTTGTGATGACTTTTTGGTCAGAATTAAGAGGCATTGGTTTTTTAATGCGATTATTGCTTAGAGCTCAACCGGATTTAGAAATTGCAATTCCAGTATCAACAGGTTCTTTGATTGTGGATGCCATAAAACAGCGATGCGAACATGCCGTCAAACCAACTTCTCCAGATGTGAAAACATTACCTGAAGCCCCTGTTATTCCTGTTTTAACACAATCCAAATTACCCGTTGATACGATTCAGTTGCTTTCAAGAATAGGTACCCTTGTTTTTGTTCATCCTGTTCAATGGATTAAAAATACAAACAATGAAGCTGTTGCTGTTAAATTCGTTACAGCTGCCGGACGAATACAAGGCCCTCTTGAAGCTGTTAAACCATTGGTTTCTGATTATTCAAGGTATCCAGAATTTATGTATCAAGTCAAATACGCCAAACGTAAACTGACATATGATGGAATGATAGTAGACTGGCGTTTAAAGCTGGGGTTTGCAATTTTTAAATTTTACCTGGATTTTATACTGGATTATGAATGGAAAAGTAATACGGTACTTTTGTATCATTGTAAAGAAGGCGACCTGGAATATAATTATGGTGCTTGGGAATGGTTTCGTCTTTCAGACAATCAAACCATGACTTTTTTCACAACAGCCATTCCAATTGGTAAACGTGCGCCAATGATTATAAGATTTACAAAAATGATACCAAACAGCCAGGTTGTGATGGGTGCATCAACAACAGTTGTTGCCATAGAAAAAATGACTCCCTGGGTAGAAGATCAGGTATTAGAAGCTACGAATCTATATCAATAACATTCGGATTATATTTATTTTTTTGAAATGGAAAAAATATCAGTCATCATACCGGTTTACAATCGCCCTGATTTTGTTACTGAGGCAATTCAATCGGTACTTTCCCAAACATATCCAAATATTGAAATTATTGTTGTAAACGACGGTTCCACAGACAATACTTCAGATGTACTTAAGCAATTTAGCGATAAAATAATTGTTATACACCAGGAAAACAAAGGTGTTAGCGCAGCAAGAAATACAGGAATCTATCATAGCCATAGCAATTGGCTCTCTTTTTTAGATTCTGATGATATCTGGTTACCCGAAAAACTCAGCCAACAAATGAATTATTTTCAAAACAATCCTACCGCTCGTATTTGTCAAACTGAAGAAATATGGATGAAAAATGGGAAGCGTTTATATCCCAAGAAGAAGCACCAAAAAAAATCTGGAATGATTTTTCATGATTGTTTGCCGCTATGCATTGTCAGCCCATCAGCTGTAATGATTCATAAAGAATTATTTGATGAAATCGGAACATTTGATGAGTCTTTGCCTGCTTGTGAAGACTACGATTTATGGCTTAGAATATCCTGCAAATACCCTATTTATTTACTTGATGAGCCTTTAATTATTAAACGAGGAGGACATTCAGATCAACTTTCTCAGGCCATTCGGTTGGATCGGTATCGAATTCAGGCCTTGGAAAAAATTTTATCCAGTCATGTATTAACAGAAGCTCAGTATATTGACGCTCAAAAAGAACTGATAAAAAAATGTCGTATTTACAAAAAAGGATGTATCAAGCATGGTCGATTTGAGGAAGCTGAAAGCATGGATCAATTGCTTTCAGCTTATTCTCCTTTAGAGTGATTATCGTTTTATTTGATTAAAATCGGTATTGTAATCCACCATAGATATTAGAATTTCTCTCATACTGTCCCCAAAAAGTATGATCTTCGTTCCCAACAAAGAAATTTGCTCCAGCTAAAAATGTAATGTTGTCATCAAACCTGTATTGCATAGCAGGTCGAACATACATATCTGTATCAGTTGGGCAATAATACACCAGAAATGACATATGAATATTTGGATCAATCATCTGACGTGTTAGACGAACTGTGATCACATGACGTCCTTCATCCTCAGGCACTTCTTCTGGAAAGATAAGCGACAAATTTTCCTGGTATTTTTTATGATCACGCATGATTTCAATGTAATACTGTGTACTGAGTTGCATTTGCCCTGGCATATCGAAACGATATCCAAATAGCATTCGTAACTGGCTATTATTAATATATGGATTCTTACCTGCTTTGTCATTTTTAGATTCATAAAGCCCCATTTCAAAACAGGCAACACCTCTTGCGATAGGCCCCTGAGCACTGAAACCATATACATTTAATTTTGGATATATTCCTTTCCATGTCCCAGGTTCAAATCCTCCTGGTCTTTTCCAATAACCATTGTATGTATATATGGCCAGTTCAAAATCACCAAAAGTATTATATAAACGCGTTGACCATTCGCTATCATCAAACAGATCATCAGGCTTGTTCAAATCCAGAATATCATTTTGACCGACACGCTCGCCAATATGCTGATTATAATAACTTAATCGTTCACCAGTTGGTGTTCGATCAGGATCAAACCAGGGAACATAAACGATATCAAGATTTGCAAACAGGCTGTAAAAACCAATTTTGATTGCATCGGTTGGTGCATCAAAATAACTTTCATCACGCCCTATATAAAGGGAATTGTAATCTTTGGGAAATAGGTTGTTGATAAATAATAAATCCCCTGTTCCCCATGAAAGGGTTTGACGTCCAATAATAATATCAATAAAATCTGTGGGGATAATGGATACGTTCAATTCCCTTAGTTCTAAAAAACCAGTACCTTCTTTTATCTTTATCGGATATTTGTCCAGAACCGGATCTAATACAAAATCGACTTTACAATTGAGTGTAAGGCCTTCAACTTTATGCTGATAGTTCATCTGTAAGCGCGCCTCACCAATGGAGAATTCATCTTCATCAACAGATGATTGTGTTCTAATTCCAAGTCTTGTTTCTATCAATCCAGATAAGTTATAATCTTGTGGTGCCGCCGTGGTGGGGGCATACATGCTATCGACTGATTCATATTCATCTGGAAATAATGGAAAATCATCCTGATATATGGGGGGTGAGTTTTGTGGTTGCGAGGGTATTTGGCCAGGAGATGTTGATTCCAAATTTTGCAGATGGTCACTTTGAGCACTTCCAATCGCTGTCCAACAGACAATCATTAGCGATGTTATAAAAAAACATGCAATAAAACGTTTCATTTTTTCCTCCGATACTATGTATTCACTTTTTTTTCCATCGTGTAAGCAAACGATGCTTTATTTTTCAAAATGTTGCTTGTTTTATAAATCATTGTGAATCTTAATTCAACGACTTTATCAAGATATGTGAATTTATAGAAAAAGATTTTGCCAGCGACATCAGTAATCAACGCAATAATTAGCGACAGTTGTTGCTATATATACTTTATCACCTGAATTTTTTTTAAGCTTTTCATCTGCAGAATAATTCCTCAAGGAGGAACTGAATAAAAATATATTTTTTTTTGGGAAATCGCTTTAAAAAATTTGTAAAGAAAATATGAAAATATACACTTTTTAGATTCTCTTAGGTGAATTCCGGAAATAAATATACCCATTTTTTATGTTAATCTCCGGTAACTTGACCGTAGAGACAAGGCATGCCTTGTCTCTACGAACGTGTATCTGAGTATTTGGATTATACAGGGTATATTTATTTCCGGAATTTATCTTATGAATATAAGATAGTTATTAGTGCCGAAACTTTAGAATTTAGCCTTTCGACTTGTGTTCATTTGTGCGTATGTGGATCTCTATAATAGCGACTATACATGGCACAATCATTGAAACATTCGAAATGTATCAATTTGATCAATATATTTCTATTATATAGGAAGGACTATCATGAAAATAAATCTTTTTAAACTTAAAAAGCAACTTGGTGAACAAGGGATATCCTTTTGTTATAGTGGTCCGGTTTCAAAAGATCTTATGAATGAAATTAGCGAAGTTTTTGAGCAAAAAATGAAGATGGAAGATGTGAATAGAACGACAGTAGGTAAGGTTTTTTCCATGATTGTTGAACAAATAGAAAATATTATGAAATACTCTGATGAGATCATTACCGATGCAACCCTTCAAGAAGAGCTAAGGGTTGGTATTATTGTAATTGGTCGTTGCGAAGATGATATGTTTTTTGTCATGACTGGTAACAAAATACATAATCATAAAGTCGATAAAATGCAGAAAAAATTAACAACTATTCACCAAATGAATCAAATTGAATTAAAACAGTATTATAAACAACAACGAAGAAAAGAACCTGATAAAGACAGCAAAGGAGCTGGGCTCGGCTTTATTGAGCTGGCAAGAAGGGCGAGTTGTCCTATTGAGTTCGATTTCGAAAAAATCAATGATACAATGTCTTTTTTTACCATTACAACAAAATTTAAGGAGGCCTCAAAATGCAAAATTTAATGATCAAAGCCACAAAGGATTCTCCGGAAATAAACTTTGATTGTTCAACCCATGTTTTAGAAATAAAAGGTAAGATGTATCCGGAAGATGCAGGTAAATTTTATGCACCTGTATTTCAATGGTTGAATGGATATCTTGATCAACTGGAAGATCAAGAGTGTGTTGTCAATCTGGAAATTATTTATTTTAATAGCAGCTCTTCAAAAGCATTGATGAATATTTTTGACCTGCTTGATGATGCTGCTGCAAATGGGAAAAACATTACTGTCAATTGGAAATATCGCGAAGCAGATGAAAACATATTGGATTCCGGAGAAGAATATCAAGAAGATGTTGAAAATCTAACATTCAATCTTATTCAAATATAATCTAAAAATAGTAAAAGAGGACTGAAATAATGCCAGATTCGTCTCTTTTTTTTGCTGAAGAAAAAATTATCGAAAAT
>Ga0272440_1003488_pt1 | contig 11725 bp, 3 predicted proteins | sample SSMMMBAug17_FD_192440 | JGI IMG/M metagenome (GOLD analysis project Ga0272440, IMG submission 192440) | Marine sediment archaeal communities from Little Sippewissett salt marsh, Falmouth, MA, United States - SSM-MMB-Aug17 | ecosystem: Environmental > Aquatic > Marine > Wetlands > Sediment ... | reverse complement strand
TCAATTGGTTATATAATATATGGTAGTATTTATGTCAAGTACTTTTCTAAAAAAATAAAAAATCTTCGAAAGATCGCCTATAACTCAACATATTAATTTTATGGTTATTAAATATTTTTCGGCCAAGCACTAATTATAAGAGCATTCCTTACTTATAGGCGAAAACAGCCAATCGAAATAATTCAGAACCATTGACACAAAGAATAAAATGTGCCACTAAATGGAATATCACCCTTCCCAAAAAAATCAAGAACAAGGAGAAATCAAATGAAACGAAACCCATTAACCATCATAGTTTTAATATTTATCACCATTCCCCTTTATGCTGAAACGATTCATATTCAAATCAAACCTGGATGGAATGGCATATGTGTACCGGTAAATATAACACAACAGGCCATCAGCGATTATGTCAACAGTGAGCATGTGTCTGAAATAAAAGCGATGATAAGTGGCAAGTGGATATATTACCGCAATCAGCCAGATGACGAATTAACCCAATTTCATCCAGGTTATGGATATATGGTTAACGCAAAAAAAGCATTCCAACTCTCATTTGAAGGGGCGCCAGTTGGATATCCTTCACTGGTGCAGGGAGATAATTTTGTATGTTTGCCAACAGACAATGAATCAACAGTGAATGAACTATTATCCAGATATCGTTCAAAAAACTGGGGAATTCAACGAATCGGCGCTTATGATGGCCATTGGGGTCCAGGCTGGGGATCTGCCAATGATACAATATTTGATGCCTTTACACAAATTGAACCTCACCGGGGGTATACAGTGAAGGTTACTAAGGTCGGAGAGGCTATGGAAGATATAGACCCAGTAGATCAGCCAGAACATCTTGATACTTTTAGCAATAGCCTGGGAATGACTTTTGTGTATATTGAAGCTGGTTCTTATACAATGGGGAGTCCTTCGGATGAACCAGGACGTGATAGTGATGAAACCCAACATTATGTCACGCTGAGTAAAGGCTATTTTATTCAAACAACTGAAGTGACGCAAGGGCAATGGAGAGAAATAATGGGAGGAAATCCCTCACATTTCTCAAATTGTGGTGATGATTGTCCAGTTGAACAGGTATCCTGGTATGATACCCAGGATTTTATCGAACAATTGAATCAAGAAGAACATTCTCATACGTATCGTTTACCAACCGAAGCAGAGTGGGAATATGCCGCGCGTGCGGGAACAACCACTCCATTTGCATTTGGCAACTGTTTGAGTACAGATGACGCAAACTATCAAGGCAATTATCCGCTTCCAGGCTGCCCTGAAGGAATTGATCGATCTAAGACGGTCATTACAGGGTTACTAAAAGCCAATGCCTGGAAATTACATGATATGCATGGCAATGTCTGGGAATGGTGTAATGATTGGTATAGTATTTACCCATCAGAACCAGTAACCGATCCAGTGGGTCCTGATTCAGGCACGGCCAGGGTGATTAGCGGCGGTAGTTGGCGCAACTTCGCTAGTGCCTGCCGGTCAGCGAATCGTAACAGATACGTCCCTGACACCACCGATAGCTACTTGGGCTTTCGCCTAGTTTGCTTCCGAAGGACAGTACCAGAAAGCAGAAGAAAGTAACAGTAAGAAATCACCAGGAAAGAATAAACAAAAAAACAACAGGCAAACAGCACGATATTTTTTGTATGATTATCATCAGACCAAGAATGCAGAATCTAGGCAAATCATGACCACGTAAAGCTTTTGATCATAGCCATCAGGCTAACGTAAATGTAGTTATATCAACGAACAAATGTAGGGGCTAACCTTATGTTCGCACTCCAGACATAAACCGGTATCAAACCTATGTTCGAGAATGAATTTGAAACGTTTGCCCTCGGTCATAGGTTCAAAAACGATTGTTGTCAGGAGGGCGAACATAAGGTTCGCCCCTACTACAGCAAGGCATAAATAATACCCCTGTTTTTGAAATCGTTATAATTTCTGCGCCGACCTATGAATCCGCATATACGCAAATTACCGATAAAGGCCTCCCGATTCTGTCTCTGGCAATACCGCTTGTTTCCAATGTTCAAACCGGGGATATCAATAGAGATGAAAACATCGACATGGGAGATGCCATTCTGGCTTTACAAATATTGAGTGGGGTTCAGAATTCAGATTATCATTATGCCCAGGAAGCATTAGTTGATAATAATGTTGGCTTGGCTGATATCATTTATGTGTTGCGATCAATTTCTGGCCTTGTTGATTAGGCAGAACTCTCTGGCACTCATTTCATTTAGAGGGACAGTTCTTCCCAATTTTTTCGATTCTGATCGGGCATCATTATTTTTACAATTTTTTTGAATAATCAGTATTAACAATATCTTGACAAGTATCAGGAGAATTCTTTTTAACATCAACAAGCGACTTAATTTGAGACTTATTTAACTGATTTTTAAGGGAAATCTTACGAATATCATCACAAATATCAAACATCAAAGAGAGGTCATGCGTATAAAAACTTTGCCATTCCAAGCGTTTAGGAAGTTTTTGAAAAATATTTTCCACCTGTTTAACAAATTTGTTAAACAGAAAAAAACCATTTTCGGAAATGGTTGACTTCCTGTTTTGAGTGACACAAACACTGTGTAGTTTTGACAGATCAGTTTCAATGCTTGTCGCTAGTTCCTTGAGTTTTTCTTCATCAAAGTATTTCCTTTTTTGAATTAATCAGTGAAAAAAAATCGCCGCCGCATGAAATCATTCATTACCGCGGTGAATTATATATATTTGTCCGACAATGTGCCGGCGCAGGAATATGACCTGGGCAATGCCTTATGTACACACACATGATCTCACTGAAGAAGATGAATAAGATGAATTTAAACACTTTAAATTCATCTTATTCATCTTCTTCAGTGTAATCATGGTTCAAAAAAACCGAATGTGTGACTGCACAGCACTCGAATTCAAAGCAGTTGAGTCGTTGACCAAAATGTAACAGAATATGTGTTGCTCAGTGAATCAACCATCATAGAGATCATTTTTATCAGACGAATCATAGTTCTTCTTTTTGCGTGTTTTTTGCACTTGGAAGAAATAACCGGTTACATGGAGGCACTGATTTCAAGCCATTTGAAAAATATTGTAAAACAAAATCGACATCAATAAATAAATTAAGTTACAGCACCCTACGCCTCAAGGTTACGAAGATAACAACAAGGTCAGCGGTGAGCGCTCCCCAATTAAGTATGGTGTCCCCGGAATTCGGCATTATATGCCTTTCAAAAGATAGATTTGTTAATGAAGCTATCAATCATATAAGTTTTGTGTTATAAGTAAAATTAAATCTTTAAATAAAGAACAATCAACGAACTCCCTAAATTCGATAAGTCTTAACAGGGACATTGTATAAAATGGATGTATATATGAGAAAATTTCATTCTTATGGACCAGTAGATAAAGAAGATCACTACTTTGTTGAACGTAAAAATCTTATACAAAAATGTACAAATCAATTGATCGGTAATCTGGAAAAAGGCGGGCATTATTTTACCATTTGGGCACCCAGACAAACGGGCAAAACATGGATTATTCGACAAAGTATCAAAAAAATAAAGGCAACATATGGAGAAACCTACATTGTCGCAGACCTGTCAATACAGCCCTTTGCTTTATTGAAACATGTCGATGATATCAACAAGGTATTTTTCGGTTTCTGGAAAGATGCCATTTATAAAAGGCTTAAGATTAATCTGAACCAACTGGAAGAATGGAACGATTGGATGAACCTGTTTCATAAAGACAGTGAATTGTTCAACAAGCCACTCATTTTATTTATTGATGAATTTGATAAGCTCCCCAAAGAAATTATAGATCAGGTCGTATCCATGTTCAGACATATGTATTTAACCCGAGATGAATATGTCCTTCATGGTCTTGCTTTAGTGGGCGTCCGATCCGTCCTGGGGGTTGATTCCAAAAAAGGTTCACCATTCAATGTGCAACGTTCCATCCACATTCCCAATTTAACTCTTGATGAAGTCCAGCATATGTTCAATGATTATCAATCTGAAAGCGAGCAAAATATTGAACCACAGGTCATTCATAATTTATATGAAGCAACCAATGGACAGCCCGGCCTCATTGGATGGTTTGGTGAATTGCTGACTGAAAAATTCAACTTTCACCCAGACCAAACAATTGATATGGATTTATGGGATGAAGTATATACTGCATCGCTTCATATTGAACATAATAACACCATCCAAAGTATGATTATCAAAGCCAAAACCGAGTATAAATCAGAAGTATTAAAATTGTTTAAGGATGCCAATATTGATTTTTCATTTCATGTGGATTGGTGCAATTATATGTATATGCACGGTTTAATCATTTATGAAAAAGTGCGACAACTCAGTAAAATTAAATATATTTGTCGTTTTTCATCCCCTTTTGTTCAAACCTGTTTGTATACTGTTTTTACCAATGAGGTCTCAGAAAGTCATAGTGGACAGGTGATGGCCCTTGACCCGATAGATTTCATGCAAGATGTTTTTGATCCGCCAGTTTTGAATATTCCTGCATTGCTTGGACGATACAAAAAATATCTAAAACGATTAAAAGAATATGGAGAAAATCCCTGGGCCAATCAGCCGCGCAGAAAAACAGATTTTCATTTAACTGAAGCAGTGGGGCATTTTCATCTGTATCATTGGTTAAAAATGGCCCTGGATGGGACATGTGATATTATTCCTGAATTTCCCACAGGCAATGGAAAAGTTGATCTTCATATTAAATGCAAACAGGATAAAAAAGGATTAATCGAGGTCAAAAGTTTTGTTAATCCTTTAAAAGTCAGTGAATCCATGGAACAGGCATCAGACTATGCGGTGAAAACTTCATATTCTGAAATTACTGTTGCCATGTTTGCGCCTTTTACTGATGAGGCTGTCTTAGATCAAATTTCCGTATCCAGAACAATCAATCATGTGAAAGTTGATGTGGTGGCTATTGGTCAGGGGTAAGGGATGACGATTCCGCTTTTATTGTTTCAACTGTTTTAACAAAATATGGATGTGTATCAGGTTTGTGAGGAAATGGTATCTTATTTATAACGATCTTTTTGATACCGAAAAGGGCGTTATAGAAGGTGAAAATTGCCTTTTTGGGGGATGAAAATTGTTGAGTTGAAATGGCTTGGTCCGACCCCCGTCCGGCGTCTTTTCTTATGAACACTTTTATATGGAGGTCAACGATGAAAAAAAAATCGTCCCTGATATTAATTATACTTCTATGCATTATACCCGAAATGGCACAGGCTATCCCCATAGAAAACCAGGCCATCCAAATTGCCGCTGGATCATCACATAGCTTAGCCTTAAAAGCTGATGGGTCTGTTTGGGCATGGGGTCATAATTATTGGGGGCAGTTGGGTGATGGAAGCAATACAAATAAAAACATCCCAGTAATTGTTTCCGACCTTTCAAATATTATTATGTTGGATGCTGGACCTTCTCATAGCTTAGCATTAAAATATGACGGAACTGTTTGGGCATGGGGAAAAAATGAATATGCTCAATTGGGCGATGGAACGTACATAAAGAAAAATATGCCTGTAGAAGTTCTTGAACTCTCTAACATAACCATGGTGGCCTCTGGAGCTTCACATTGTATAGCTCTCAAAGATGATGGCACTGTTTGGGCATGGGGGCATAATGCTCATGGTCAGTTAGGCGATGGCACAACCAAAAGTATAAGCAGTCCTATTCAAGTACATGGACTCTCTCACGTTACCATGATTGCAGCTGGCGGATATCATAACTTGGCCCTCAAAGAAGATGAAACTGTTTGGGCATGGGGGTACAATGGATATGGTCAGTTAGGCGATGGAACGACCACAAGTAAAAGCAATCCAGTTCAAGGAATTTCCCATGTCACCATGATTGCCGCTGGAAGCTATTACAGCATAGCTCTCAAAAAAGATAACACTGTTTGGCAATGGGGGCATCAATATGTTGCTACTGGAACAGGTAAAAAGAAAAGTAATCCCATGCAAGTTATAGGACTTAGCCAAATCAGAATGTTAGCTGCGGGATCTACTTGTAGCTGGGCTTTTAAAAATGATGATACTGTTTGGACATGGGATCACGATTTTGATCCCATCCAAGTCGCTGAGCTTAACCAAACAACCATGATTAATAGTTCTTCTCATAGCTTGACTATCAAAAAAGATGGCACTATTTGGGCATGGGGTGATAATGATTATGGAGAATTGGGTTATGCAACAATTATAAATACAAGCATTCCTGTAATGGTGCCTGGACTTTCACATATTCTTATATTGACTGCTGGAAATTATCATAACTTTGCCCTCAAAGATGACGGAACTATTTGGGCATGGGGTTTAAATACTTATGGCCAGTTGGGTGATGGAACAACTAAGAATAGAACAATTCCTGTACAGGTAAATGAATTTTTACATGCAACTACGATTATAGTTGGAGATGGATATAGTCTTGCCCTCAAAGAAGACGGAACTGTTTGGGCATGGGGAAAAAATCAAAATGGTGAGTTGGGTGATGGAACGAACATAGATAAAACGATTCCTGCACAGGTTGAAGGACTTTCGAACGTAAATATGTTGTCAACTGGATACCATTTTTGTCTTGCCCTCAAAACTGATGGCACTGTTTGGGCATGGGGACTAAACTCATATGGACAGTTGGGCGATGGGTCAAAAACAAAACAAAGCAGACCTGTGCAGGTGAAAGGGCTTTCTCAAATTACCATGTTGATAGCTGAAAATAGCCACTGTCTTGCCCTCAAAGCTGATGGCACTGTTTGGGCATGGGGGAATAATACTTATGGTCAATTGGGTGATGGAACGACCATAGCTAAAACAATTCCTTGTAAAGTGGAAGAACTTTCGAAAGTAACTATGTTATCAGCTAGTTATTATGAAAGTTTTGCACTCAAAAATGATGGTAGTGTTTGGGCATGGGGTCTTAATTCTAGTGGTCAACTGGGCGATGGATCAAACTCAAACAAATACATACCTGTTAAGGTTAAAGAGCTTTCAAACATTACCATGCTGAAAGTTAGTGGACGAAGTAACTTTGCTCTTAAAGATGACGGTTCTGTATGGGCATGGGGGGATAATTCATATGGTCAATTAGGCGATGGATCACAAAAAAATAAAAACGAACCTGTACAGTTGAAAGGTCTTTCACATATCATCATGCTTGCATCAGGAGTGCGACATTGTCTTGCTCTCAAAAATGATGGTACTGTATGGACATGGGGAAATAATTCTTATGGTCAATTGGGTGATGGAACGACCATCAATAAAAACAGCCCTATAAATCTTACAGGACTAAGTGGCGTTACCATGATAGCTGCTGTAAAAAATCAGAGCTTTGCCATTAAGGAAGACTGTACAGTCTTAGCATGGGGAAATAATGATGATGGACTGTTAGGATACGTCTATCCCAAAAATCCTGAACCTGTTTTTTCGGAAATACAATTCATTTCTAAAACCTTAACTACATCCCAAAATAAAATCATCAATATTCCGGTTAGAAACGCCTCCCAAAAAGATATTATTCTATCCTACAACACAATTGATGACTCAGCCATTGCTGATATCGATTATATCTTCGCATCCGGCACCTTAAATTTTCAGGAAAATGAAATCCAAAAAGACATCCAAATTACTATTTTAAGAAACCCGAATAGCCAACAAGACAAAACCTTTGTGATAAACCTTGATGCACCAGATGGTGTCTTCTTGAACGATGGTGCGCAATCTATAATTACAATTTCATCAAGCCATACAGTCATAAGTCCATACACCCAAACTTTTTTTCAAAGCATGCCAGCCAGTGGATGGACATATTACTCTTCCTCGCCCAATGGTAGAATCCAGGTCATTGTCGGTCGTCTTCGCATGGATACAGATACAGATCAAATCAAAAACCTCAATGAAGCCATTTTAAATATTGATTTGTCTTCTGCTGACAATATCTACTTGAATTTCTTCCAGAAAAGTATTGCCACTGATATATGTACATCTTTACCTGAAAACTACACAGATCATTTTAATGGTGATGGTGTCAGTATAAGCACTGACGGTCATACCTGGTATCGCATTATTGAATCCAATGAATTGTTGACTGATAATATGGGCAAAAAATATGCAGTTAATCTCAGTGCAGTTGAAACTGATATTCAGGACAATTACGATGAAAACTTCCATTTGAATGGACTGGTACAGATTAAATTTCAGCAATATGGACAGCGAACTTATCCCTCAGGAGGAAGGGAATGGGATGATATCGAGATTACATGCACGACTATTGACAGGCCAACTATTACCATTGAAAATCAAACAATGGATGATCCCCCTGTAAGCAGACAAATATGGCATTGGTCATCCTATACAAGTTGTACATACAGATTTGCCATTGATCAAAATCCTTCATGGCTACCTGCAGGAAGTTTTGACAATATTACAAGTGCTACTATTGAAAATGTTTCTGGAGAATGGTTTCTGCATGTTCAGGCTAAGGATACTGCGGATAATTTAAGTAAAGTTGTTACTGTTTCAACAATTTTGGAAGATACAAGGGATCAAGATACAGGGGGTCAAATAACAGAATTTGAAAGGCAGGCATTGATTGATTTATATAACAGCACTGGCGGGGATAATTGGAAAAATAATGAAAGATGGTTAGATCCTGTAGGTACAGAATGTGATTGGTTTGGTATATTTTGTAATACAGAATGTAATTGGCTTGGACAAGATTGTAGTATTCATGTAACAGCTTTGAATTTAATGGAAAATAATCTAAAAGGTGATATACCAGAATCAATTAATAGTTTAAGATATTTAAAAGAGATAGATTTTAGTTCTAATGAACTGACACAAATACCATCAACAATTGGACAATTGATCAATCTAACAAAAGTAAATTTTAGTTCCAATGCTCTGACACAAATACCAACTGCAATTGGCAATCCTATTTATATAACTTATCTTAATTTAAGTGATAATGATTTATCAAGTTTACCTCACGATATTACTTATCTTTCACAATTAAATTACCTTAATTTAAGCAATAATAATTTGTCAAGTTTACCAAACATAAGATATGTTAGCCAGCATTTAACTTATCTAAGTTTACATAGTAACTCGTTGTCGAGTTTGCCAAACATTTCAAATGCATCAAAACTGACCTATCTTAACTTAGGTTTTAATAAGTTGAAAAACATAGATTTTGGAATTGAGTCTTTACAGCAGCTAACTTTTCTTAATTTAAATGTCAACGAACTTACAAGTGTATCTCCTGAAATCGGAAATCTTAAAAATCTTGTCTGGCTTTCTCTCGCTTTTAACAAATTGAAAAGTTTACCATCTGAAATCGGAAATCTAACTAAGATTGAAACGCTATGGCTCTATGACAATGAAATTGTATCAGTGCCGCCCGAAATTGGAAATCTAACTGAACTTACTGATCTAGATTTATCTTCTAATAATCTGACTAATTTGCCACCAGAGATTGGAAATCTAACTGAATTGACTGAATTTGAGATTGATGCTAATAAACTGAAAATTTTACCCCCTGATATTGGAAAACTTACCAAGTTAACAGAGCTTGGTTTGTCTCATAATGAATTGATATCTTTACCCACTGAAATATTTCAAATACATAATCTTTCCTCGTTAGCTTTGAAGGGAAACAAATTGTTAGCACTGCCCAAGGAGGTTCTAAACTTAAAAGATTGTTATATGAATATTTACTACAATGCTTTAGAAATCTCAGACACGGAAATCATTAAGTTTTTAGATAACAAACAAAGAGACTGGAAAAAAACACAAACAGTATCACCAAAGCAATTAACGATAACAACAATAACATGTGATACCCTTACTTTATCATGGTCTGCTATAGAATACACAAATCATAGTGGGGGATACGAAATACTCTATACTGCATCAGATAATAATAACCCATATACGCTATTAGAAATAACAAATGATAAAACAATTGAACAAATTAATATTACCATGCTTCATCCAAAGACGACATACGCCATCAAAGCAAGGTCTGTCACATATCCACATACGTCAGTCGAATGGATAGAAAGAAATCATAATATTGTTTACAGCCAATTCTCAGATGAAATTGTAGTCAAAACTTTACCGCTATCTATCCCAGAATCAGAACGACAGGCACTGATTGATTTATACGACACCACTGACGGTGACAACTGGGTGAATAACACAGGATGGAAAGGAGAGGTTGGAACAGAATGTAGTTGGTATGGAGTAACCTGTAATAGTGAGAAAGGGCACGTGATTGAATTGGATTTGGATAATGATGATAAAGGCAATAATTTAACCGGAGCAATAAATCAAAGCATTGAAGATTTATTATATCTTCAAAAAATGGATGTCACCAATAATCACATCAACCAAATCACACCTGCAATCGAAAATTTGAAAAATCTGACCCATCTGTATTTCTCTTCTAATAATCTGACGAGTGTGCCTGTAGAAATCGGAAATCTGAGTAACCTGAAACATCTTTCATGGTCAGGTAACGGTCTGATAAGTATGCCAGAAGAGATCGGAAATCTAACAAATCTGACCCAAATTTATTTTTCAGGTAACCATTTGACGAGTGTGCCAGTAGAGATCGGAAACCTGACGAATCTGAATTATCTAAATCTGCTTTCAAATAATTTGACAAGTCTACCAGCAGAAATCGGGAATTTGACGAACCTGAATTATCTTAATTTGAATGGAAATAAACTATCATCACTTCCTTCTGACATTACCAGTTTAACAAAATTAGAAACTGTTTATATTAATTACAATGCACTTGATCCATCTGATTCAGAAATTATCCAATTTTTAGATTCCAAACAAAGTGGCTGGAGACAAACCCAAACAATACCGCCACAACAACTCACAGTTGCAGCGATCACAAATAACGCAATGTCACTCACTTGGTCACCAATTGCATATACAGGTCATCAAGGGGGATATGAAATATATTATCGTCAGGGTTCAAATGAATCTTATACCATTTACAATGTGACTGCTGATAAATCAATTGCGCAGATAACCATATCCGAACTACTTTCAAATACAACTTACTACTTTAAAGCAAGGTCTGTTACATATCCTCATAGTTCTGGGAAATGGTATGAAAATAACCACAACACAGTCTATAGCAGTTTCACTGACGAAATTTCTGCAAAAACACTCCCTTCAATGATATTATATTGCGATGATCCGGTTCAAGAAGTTGGCAAGACAGGTAACATTATTACACTACAATTAGAAGACGTGTATGGATCCTTTCCTTACAGTATGGATATTTGGATAAATTCAACAGCAAATGAAAATGGTAATTTTTACTTTAAAGGAAATGATGGTTGGGGGTGGCAAAATCAGTTTTTTGTTTATTCATTAAAAGCAAATGAACCTTCTTTTAAGTTTTGGTTTCAATCATCAATTTCAGGAAATTATATTCTGAATGCCAATGCACTGGAATATAATCTAACTGCCAGTCTTGCAATCACAGTCCTGGATCAACCAGAGATTCAGTTCCAAACAGTCGCTTCTAAAACCGCTGAGTTGACCCAATGGGCTGAAGTTGCGCTCAAACTCAGCAGGGTCACAGATCAAGACGTCCAGGTAACTTACCTGACAGAAGAAGCTACCGAAAACAACGCCACTGAAGGATTGGAT
>Ga0272440_1003487_pt1 | contig 11730 bp, 13 predicted proteins | sample SSMMMBAug17_FD_192440 | JGI IMG/M metagenome (GOLD analysis project Ga0272440, IMG submission 192440) | Marine sediment archaeal communities from Little Sippewissett salt marsh, Falmouth, MA, United States - SSM-MMB-Aug17 | ecosystem: Environmental > Aquatic > Marine > Wetlands > Sediment ... | reverse complement strand
CTGATCTAATAGTTGTTGCGCCTTTTCATCAGTTATTTCTACTTCATCACGGTACCTTTTTATCGATTTTTTTATATTTTCGATACAATGACGATGGCTTCACGCAAAGCATTCGAAGATTGAGGGTCGGACCAAATATATCTTTTAACTATCTGTTTATATGATAATATTTTTTATATAATCTCTTATTTTGCCTCTTAGAGACTCCATTTTGACACCAAAATGAGGCCTTTAAGACAAAAAAGCTTGATTAAGTATTGAGGGGGAATGAGATTAATGAGTAAATGAGAAATAGATATTACATCTTGATTGTTTTTTATACTTTAACTTGTCATTTTTTCATAAACAGTTATGAATTAGTAATTAGTTGTATTGTTCGTTTATACATAACCAATCAATCCAGCGGGCTACACCGCTGATTTTATTGTTGACATGCAGTGATTTCCTGAGAACTCAGTCATCAAATTTATTAACTGATGCCAGTACATGAACAACACAGTTGTCAACATCATTCCATTGATCAACATACTTGATGCCACGAAGCAATGATTCAGATTTTTCCTTAATTATGCTTTTTATTTCTGACTTATTCTGTGATTGCGTGTCTTCTATAATGCTTTCGATATATACTTCGATTTGTTGAGAAATGTTTCGCATGGCCAAAATCCGAGCTGCCTGGATTTGCCGAAAAACAGGGGTTTGTTTTGGCGCACTGCCAACGCCATAAAGATATTGGCTTGAATTGGGCTGATGATCAATCCATGATGGTCTAATCTTTGTTTCGCTCAGGTGACAAGGATTTGTAGAAGTTTTTTGATGTTTTTTCTCTTGTTTTGGCGTTGTCATAACAACAGGTGACTGTGTACCGCAACCTGCAATAAATATAACAATTAAACATATCGTTATAACAAAATGCTTTTGTTTCATTTTATTCTCCTTTGTTTCGTTTTTGTTATCACTAAAAACCAGTATCTAATAACAATCGGGTTAGCGATCCCTGCCTGTCTGTATTTAAATAATTTTGAGACATAAATTTTTGAAATTGTACATCAGCAATCATCAGACTGGGATGTTTCCAGGGGTGAACCTGTTCTATTTCTTTAAATTCATAACATTTATCTGGTGGACTTATTACATTATGATAACGACAAATCATGGGGCGATATGAATAAATCACACATTGTCTGTCATCACTCAAAAAGGGGCAGGGAATCTTAAAACGCCGATACATACGCGCCTGTCTCAAGATATCATTTGGAAATCGCGTTTCAATTTCACGCTCTTTTGTGTGTACTTTGATTATTTTTTTGTAAATGGTCTTGTATTGCTTTCTGGATAACACTTTTTTTGCGTGGTATTGAATATATTTTGCCTCCATTGGCACACTCGCAACTTGATAATGACAACAGGCATCACAATGAATCTTACAGGTTACAGGAGATGTGGCCGTATTATTAAATTGATCCAGTGTTTCCTGCATTTTTTGATAATATTGGGGATAATCGTGTTCAAGAATCTGGTTGAGTGGGATTTTTTTGCCCATTACTTTTTTTGTCAGGTAAACTGCATAGTCAAAGCACGGATTTGATTGCATGGACATAATTCAGGATCCTTATGAAAAGTACGCAAACATTTCACCCAAATGAATATTACCAATCACTCTTTTTTGATATTTTTGATAAAGATTTTTGCGTGCATCTTCCAAATGACGTGATGTGATGCCATGTTGATACGATACAACAGCCTCAATATATGCTGCAAAATGATCACAGGCTTCAATTATTTGAGAATCTAATGATTTGACATTGGAATGATTCTTACCTTCATCCTTGAGATGAATAAAATACAAAATTTCTTCCTGCCATCCGGGCGGGATAAGCGGCATGATTTGATCTTCAATCATTGCATTTTCCATGTCAGCAATGATATTTTTCAGACCCTCTACAGACATTTTTACCGGTGAAATGATGTCGCGTGTCAGAACTTCAGGAAGGTCATGAAAGAATCCCCCATAGTATATATCGATTTTTCGTTTGCTATCAGCATTGTTTTCTAATGCACACAGATATGCAAGCATGGCAACAATCAACATATGTCCCAATACTGATGTTTCAGGTAATTGCGGAGACATGGTCCAACGCTTTTGAAACCGAAGCTCGCCACAAAACCCAATCAAACGCGCTGTTTTTTTGCCCAACAGTATTTTTTGAACCCCCAATAAATCCATATGGTCTTCAATTTGATCTTCAATCTCCTCACGTGTCTTTTCAATTGTGTACTTAAACTGATTATAAGGGTACAACAATTTAAATTCCCACTGCGTGGCAAGATAATGTGATGCCTGTAGTATTTTTTTTTCGACAGCATTGGGCGAATTCAAAAAATAATTCTTGAAACGTTCAAACAATTCTGGATGGTCTTTTTCCATACAGGGCGTCAACTTTTCAAAAACCCAGGCATTGAGTTGCTCCCCTTTTTGTCGCATCATTCGATGAAATACTTGTGGTTTGATATCAGTTAAGGTCACGCGATGTAAGAATTCGAACATGGCACCTTCAATTAAATCTAACCATTGAATAGATTTTTGTCTTTGGGATTGTTCGAATTTGGCCAAAACATATGCAATTAATACTTTATGCGCCTGTTTATCTAACTCTGACAGAATGACCGGGCTGACATGATCATTCCATCGACGAATAAACGCAGCTTCAAAAAATAACGAAATCAAGCCTTTTGATATCATGATAATCCTTAATTGCTACAAGAGGGAAGTATTCCAGAACTATTTACCTTTCAAAACATCCACCATAGAATAGACAATGTTGCGATTGTTCTGTAATATTTTTTTATGTAAATATCTGACAGCATCAAGGGTGCCAAGCACGTAAATAGATCGCCCATTTACATTATGCGTAAACTGAAATGAAACTGTCTGGTCTTCAGAAACAAGTGAATAGGTATGCCATGCATGACCATCTAAATAGTCTTGTGGAACCCCCAGCTGTTTGTGTTGGATTTCCGGGTTACGTTCCATAAAAATATCTTTTTCATGAACATCAACCCCCAATGTCTGGAAATATGGAATTAATGAACGTGCTGTACCGCTGACATCAGCTTTGCCGCGCTGATGACTTTCTGTAATTTCCATAGAATACCCATCGAATAAACCAGGAAATTCTTTGGCCGCATATGCCAGCATGGCTTGAAAGCCAACAATTTGCTTTCCCATATTCGGTGCGATGACAGCACAGATTTTGGCGTTTTGAACAGTTTCAATGATTTTATTTCGGTCACCGCCGGTTGTGCCAAGAACGAAATGAATATCATGATCGCAGTACCACTCGCAGTTATGCAAAATTGCCGCCGGATGCGTATAATCAATGGCAATTGCAGGTGCGATTTTGCGCTTGTTATTGGTCCAAAACTCATTTTTTTTATTTGGCGGGATAAGTGAAAAAACGTGATTATTTATTTTAAATTCATTCTCTTCAATCTCAGGCCCTGTAAAAGAATAAGGAACAATTTCAAAGTCTTTTGATGCCATTGCTTTTTCAGCAATATTCTGTGCCATGTTTCCAGGCAAGCCATTAATCATAATTTTTATTGGCGTCATTTTTTTTCTTCCCTTTCCAATAATTTATTTGAGATGAAAACGTCGTTTTTGATGACCTTTTTCAACATTTTTAATCCATTTATTGACCTGCTCAGAATTTTTAGAAATATATTCTTTTGCGGCACCATAGGGCGATTTATTCAGTTTGATTATCGCGTTCATCATTTCTTGAATCTCTTTGGGAGAACAATAGAATTTTTTCAAAAAAGCATAAGCATCACGCGCATCTTTTTGAAAATTTGGTTTTGAAATTGCAACAATTTGTTCATCCTTGCTAAAGACATCTTTGGTATCTGACAGAAATTTCAATTTCCATTGAGAAAAAATAATATGCGGAGACCATGCTCCCAAAGCAATCCACTCCAGCTTGCTTGAACAATCTTCAATTTTTTTTATCAATTGCTGCTCGGTCAATTCCACACACTTTACATTTTTCATATTATACGCAGCAATGGCACGCTTTGTCATTTCGATACTGCCAATGTGCCCTTTGATACAATAAATTTTGTTTTTGAATCGTGATTTTTTTGTATTGAATTGATCCAAACGATCAATAGTGACATAGGTGGGAACAATCAGACCAATTTGGGCACCGAGCGTAACAGGTTTTAAGATTTCCACCTGTCCCTTGTACTTTTTGAGTAATGCAGCATGCGATTGGGGAAGCCATGCAGAAACCATGACATCAACGTTACCCGTTGCAACTTTACGCCATAGCTTATCCACTGGATAGGCTGTCATTTTCACAGACGCGCCCAGTTTTTCAGCAAGAACAGCTTTTACGACATTTGATGTTATAATAGATGTTGAATCGTTGGTATATCCCAACTTTAACGCATTACAATAAGCATTCGACTGAATTGCGATCCCAATAAGAATGCTAATCATCCAAAAACGAAATTTGAAGTTCATCATTACCTCCTGATAATATTTGATATTTATTTACCTTGTTCATCAATAGGACCGGTCGTTAAAATGGGCTCAGCATGAATTTTTGTCGCATCCATCATGGTCACAATTCGTTGTAACGCGCTTTTAATCATTGATTGCTCCCAGTCATCAAGATTATTGAATTGCTCAACAAAGGAATCTTGAAGCAGGGAAGGCGCCTTTTTTAATAACCGATCTGCCTTTTCAGTTGTTAACACCATAACACGACGACGATCCTTATCGCTTCGTCGACGGCTGATCAATCCTCTTTTTTCCAGTCGTTCCAGAATGCCTGTTACAGTTGCCTGTCTGAGACTAACAATCTTTGAAAGCTCACCAACAGACACTTCTCCCTCACCATCCAATGTTTTTAATACAGTCAGTTGGGGGCCGGTTAATCCAAACCGTTTGACCAATGCTCTGGAATGCAGGTCTATAGATTGAATGATTCGTCGCAATTCTGTTAAAACTGCATCACTGGCAGATTCATTATTTAAGCTTTTTTCTCGATTCATTATTTAAGCTTTTTTTTCGATTCTGTGCTTGATTATTTTATTGTGGATTGAAATATATTTCATGAAATAGCCTTATATTGATGACTGGCTGTTTTGTCAAGACACAAAACATTCATGAATTGATTCAAACGAAATTCTTTTTAAAATATTTTTTGAATATTTGCAACATCGTCTTGATTATGGTATAAAATTTTTTTTTATAAAAAATCCATCTCAATGAATAAAGATTAAAATTATGAAAGCATTGCCTGTTTATCAAATAGTAATTCTATTGTTTGCAACATTTATGCAAGCCTGTACAAATACACCAACAAAAAAACCGGATCAATGGCCCCTGGCAAAAAATGCAATTCAGATAGAAATTCTTGCAGACAAGAATTTAAATATCTATGAAGGAACCCCTCATGCGGTACCGATTTGTTTTTATCAGCTTTTTCGTCCTGATTTTTATAATAAATTGGCATCTTACCCGGAAGGTCTCAATCGGCTATTGGAGTGCCGATCCTTCCATCCAAGTGTGGCACGAATCCATCGTGTGACCATACAACCCACTGAAACCAAGTCAATTGTGATGAATCGGGAAAAAAATGTCAGGCATGTTGCTGTAGCAGCCGGTTATTTTTTTAAAGATAAAATTAAAATATCACGTATATTAGATATACCTGTACGTGCAGTCCGTCCGGCTTTGATTAAATCAACCGAAATTGTAAGGCCGGCACCATTAGACATTCAACTCAGGTTGGGTCCAGAACAAATTGATTAATAACAGGGTTGTTCTCAATGATTTCAAGTGAGCGATTATTTATTTTTATATGTCTGTTTTTTAGTATAGATATTGGCCTGGTCTATGGCACAGAATATCCGATTCTTTTTGATGATCAGGATGTTCCCTTTAATTTCAACTATGAAGTTCGTATTTTTGATTCTCGAAAAAGCTGTTTAGAAAAAAAAGGAACTCCTATAAAATATCAAATATATTCAAAAAATGCAAGATTGACTGTAGCCGGTGGAAAATATTCTCCATCATCTTTGTGGGCAAAAGTTGTTCAAGGCAAAATAGATCGATCTTTATGTTCCCAGGGAAAACTTATTAATTATTCTGTTCGATTTCGATTAAAACCCAACCTGTTTGGGGAGAAACGTATTCTCATCGTCGTGGCCAATTCTGATAAATTGGCATTTGGTATGGGGGGATGGAAAATATGGTATACATTAATTCATACCATGATCAATTGTTATACATCACGCTTACCGGTAACGCTGGTCGCACTGAATGAAGACAATCAGTTGGATTTTGTTGTTCAGGCTGAAGATATTGTTCATATGCAACGTTCATACCGCCTGACCAATCCATATCCACAACTGACACAACAAATAAAAAGTCGTATTACAATGGATCAACAAATCGTTCATCCAATGAAAGCTTTATACGCAGTTCATGATTACTTTAAAGATAAAGTTAAAAAAGTAATATATATTACGGATTTCAGCAATGTGCCAGATATCTCGCGCATGCGACTCAATCCGAATTATGCAAAAATTCCACTTCACTGGAATAATAATGGTATTCTGCTGAATGTTGTTACAAATGGCAGATGTCAGGCCTGGAAAAAAGTTCATGCAGTATGTTACAAAACAAATTCATTAAGGATATCATTGCTCACGCATATTTTGCATGAAAACTAATGGCTATTTTTATTGACTATCAAGCGAGAAGGATGACTCATGAAAACAAAAATGAAATGTATTATTGGTTACATGATGACAGTATTATGGTTTACAGCTTCGATGGCAATAGCCGGCGATGGAAGCTGTGATTGTAAACGTTTTAATTTGCCGGAAAAAGGGGATGTTAACTTTACATGGACTGTTAAGGTCTTGTCAGATGATGTGCCTTTATATGAAACATCTACAGCCAACAGTCCAAAGGAAACGTTGAAATTCAATCAAAATTTCAATATTGTTAAAGCAGATGGCAGTAGACTTCAAATTCAACGGCATCAGGATATGGAACCTTATGGGTGGGTTGAACGAAAGTCATTGCTGTGCGCGTTAAAACCTTTGAAATCAAAATCCGGCTTAGACAAAAAGTTTTATATCAAAACAGCCACTCGTGTACGTTCAGACAAACCAGCCACTGTTCGAGCGTATTCCAGCTCTGATAATGACAGCTGTGGATCTGGCGGATGTCGTGAATTGGCACGATTTGATGGCTATTTTATTTTTGATAACACAAATGGCCGATACTTGCTTGCAGATGCTTATAAGCTCAGGCCTGAGAATCGATTGGTTGGATGGGTAGATGCAAAAGATGGATTTATCTGGGATACGGCCTATGGCTTGCGTCCCAAAGAAAATCTTGTGTTTCCAAAAGACAGTCCCAAAGCGGGTCAAGAACGTGTTGTATATGCATATCTCAGCGAAGAAGAGGCCGAAAAACGACATAATGGCCGTCCCATTTTAGGTGGAGAGCGGTGGTACAAATATGCTTTACGAATTCCGATTCTGGGACGTCAGAAGAATCTGTTCAAGGTTGTGATGCCTCTTGCCGGGGTGGGGGTCAGTCAATCTGATAAATATGGTCGCATTGTTATTTCAGATAAGCGTCGTCAGGCAACCGAACAGGCCATTGAAAATATTTTAAATATTAAAAATGTCGATATATTTTTTCTCATTGATGGCACACGCAGTATTGAGCCATATCTGGCATCAATTAAAACTGTTGTTGAAGAACTGAAAGACCGAATCAGTAAAAATCCGGAATTGGGGGTTATTTCATCGCGGCTGGGATTTGGTGTTTATAGAGATCAGTATGCAGAGGAAACAGAGCTGGGTTATTGGCATTCATTTCCCAAAAACTGCGCAATGGATAAGGCATCCATTGAAAAAAATCACAACAAATTTATGAATGAAATGGATATGGTCATCCAGGCCATGTTGAATTATGAAATGAAAGGTGACAAAGATTTTGAAGAAAACTCCTTTGGCGGCATTCAAAAATTTATCGACAACGAATTGACCAATTGCCCGGACCGATTGAAAATTTTGTTTGTCATTGGTGATCATGGCTACAGTGCGACTAATCAGAAAAAATTATATGGCAGAAAGCCCATTTCGAGAACTTCAATTATATCCAGTTTACAGGGAGATCAGGCCAATGGCGTGATGCCGGTTATCACTTATTTTATCCAGACACCTTACAAAGCAGATAAAAAGATAAAACTATCCGAATCTACCAGCAAAAACGCATATGCTTTGTTTAAAAAACAGGCTGATTCAATCCTGACCGGCTTGAAAGCACAAACCCCTAAAATGAAAACAGAACGTTATTATCTTCAATCCGATGATTCGAATATTGGAAAAAAAGTGATTGAAGGTATTTCTGCATTTATCAATCCAAAGGCCGTATCTGCTGTAAATGAAGTTATTTTAGACTTAAGAGGCGGGGCATCATTGGCAGAAACCATAGAAAGATGGCAAAAATACAACGATTTTAATAATCTGCCTGGCCTTTTCTGGGATTTGATTGCCAATGCAGGATGTAAATATCTGGGAGATCAGTGTTCCAGTCGGATTATGGATACGATTCTGGAAGGCTACATTCCCATATCCAATGATATTGTTGTGGATATCTGGTGTACAGCCGGAGACTTAAAAAAATATCGTACCATTATGGAAGGCATTTTGGAATCCAGTGAATATCAACATGGTAAGTTTATTCGCACCGAATTGGTATATGGTCTGGTAACGACACTTCAACGCCTGGTTCCAAGCCCACCACCACCCGAAACAGGAGAAACACTCATTGAATATGTCAGTCGTATTTCATACCTTCCAGTGCGTCAGGACAGCCCTTTATTCAGATACTCTATTAAGGAATTGGAGAGTCGTGATAAAGTGCCAGATTGTGAAATCGAACGATTATTTGCATGGATTGGCAATGTCAATAATTTTTTATATTACATTGCAGATAACAAACGTCCTGTATTTGAAATTCGCAAACAACCTGGAAACTGTGCATCAGGTAATGACATCCCATATATTGTGCCAGGTTCAATATTGGGAAAACACTTTTCAGACAATAATATGAGTTATTCTCATCCGCTGGGTGGAACAACCATATATTGGATACCCAAAAAATATTTACCATGAAATCCATTATATTAGCGTCACAATCCCCCCGCCGAAAGCAACTGCTTGAACAGGCGGGGGTTGCATTTGATATTGTTCCAGCCCATATTGATGAAACACCATACTTAAATTATATACCATCAGATGCGGTATCAGCATCTGCCCAGGCAAAGGCGGATCAGGTTTGCAGTCAATTTCCAGATCATTGGATTATTGCGGCAGATACCATTGTTGTTATCAATAACAGAATTTTGGGTAAACCGGATTCCAGAAATCATGCGCGAAAAATGTTGCAGACACTCAGTGGAAAAGTACATGTTGTTTATACAGGTTATTCAATTTGCTGCCTGAAACAAAATATAAAAATTACAGATATTGTCAAAACAAATGTTCAGTTTAAGGATTTATGTTCTGATGAAATTGAATGGTATCTTCAAACCGACGAACCCTATGATAAGGCAGGCGCGTATGCCATTCAAGGCATCGGTGCCTTTATTATAAAATCTATTGATGGTTCATATACCAATGTTGTTGGTCTGCCTGTATGTGAAGTCATGGATGTATTAATGAAACAAAACATAATTAAGCGAAAAAGCAATGAATATTGAGGACAATTTAATACGTATCAATGAACAAATTGCTGATGCTGCACAAAGGAGCCATCGCAATCCTGATAACATCCAACTGGTTGCTGTAAGTAAAAAACAACCCATTGAAAAAATTTTGCATGCCATTCAGGCTGGCGCAAATACTTTTGGAGAAAACTACATTCAAGAGGCGCGAGATAAAATAGAGGCCATACAAAAGATATCACTGGAACATAATACACCTGCACCATCATGGCATTTTATCGGTCATCTTCAACGCAATAAAGCCAGGTATGCAGTGCGCTATTTTGACATGATTCACTCGGTTGATAACCTTGCATTGATGGAAGAGTTGAACCGGTATGCAGAAAAACTGGATAAACGTCAGAAAATATTGATTCAGGTGTCCACCGGAGAAAAGCAAAAATCAGGTATACCTTCCGATGAATTATTATCATTGGTTCATAGCGGAATGAAATTGAATCATATTTCAATATGTGGCTTAATGGTTATGCCGCCTTATGCACATGATCCAGAGGAATCAAGGCCTTATTTTCAGAAGCTTTCACAAATGCTAGCTCAAATTAAGCAGACAATATCTGATTGTCAGAATCATCCTTTAGACCAGTTGTCCATGGGGATGACAGGTGATTATCAGGTTGCTGTTCAGGAAGGTGCAACTTTTGTGCGGGTTGGTACAGCCATTTTTGGAAAACGTGAGATGTAAAGCAATCGGATTGGCCGACTTTAGCCGGCTTTAGCCCTACGCTTTTATTGGATTTGCCGAAAACGAACGATTAAATGCCAAAAGGCGCATTGGAACAGGCATCAAGAGAAAGACTCGATGATTCACCATTTTTCAATTTGTAATAGGCCAGTGAGGCAATCATTGCAGCATTATCCATACACAATGCCATTGGAGGAAAGTACAGTTTCATTTTTTGTTCTGCGGCAGCATTGATAAAAGCATGTCTGATCTGACTATTTGCAGATACGCCACCGGCAACAGCAATGGTTTTAATGTCTTCTCTTATCGCTGCACGCATTGTTTTTTTAACCAGTACATCAACAACTGCCTGTTGAAATGATGCCACAACATCAGGAATGGAAATGGGCCCTCCCTGTTTTTGTAATTCCCTTACTGTTGTTAGTACAGCGGTTTTTAAGCCGCTAAAACTAAAATCATCATTATTTTTTTTCAGCATGGGGCGTGGAAAATTAAACGCTTTCGGATTCCCATCCTTTGAGAGTTTATCAATAATCGGTCCACCAGGAAACCCAATGTTTAAAAATTTTGCAATTTTATCAAAAGCTTCACCCGCAGCGTCATCCAGTGTCATGCCCAAAAGTGTGTGTTTACCATGTCCATGCACATGAATGAGCATATTGTGACCACCTGAAACAGTCAGACATAAAAATGGAAACTCAATATCAGGATTATCCAAAATAATCGAATAAATGTGCCCTTCGATATGATGTAAACCAATAATGGGAATATTTTGTGTAAATGCAATCACTTTTGCTGCCGCAACCCCAACCACGACAGAACGTAACAACCCTCTCATGGCATTGACACCAATACCATCAATATCTGCATAAGAAACATTGGCATCTTTCAAAGCCGATTCAATAACACAGGTGATTACATCAGTATGTTTTCTTGCAGCCAGTTCCGGAACAACTCCGCGATATTTTTCATGTACGTGCTGTTGGTCCCAGACGACATTTGATAAAATGGTGTGACCATCTTTAACAACCGCTGCGGATGTGTCATCACAGGCGGTTTCTATTCCCAATATATTCACAATTTACTCCAGTTCTTTACTAAGGAAATCTCTGATAATAAGTTCCTCATTTAATAAATTGCATTCCTTTTTTTTTTGAACCAGGATTACGCTGAAGAAGATGAATAAGATGAATTAAAAGTGTCTCATTTCATCTTATTCATCTTCTT
>Ga0272440_1003486_pt1 | contig 11732 bp, 5 predicted proteins | sample SSMMMBAug17_FD_192440 | JGI IMG/M metagenome (GOLD analysis project Ga0272440, IMG submission 192440) | Marine sediment archaeal communities from Little Sippewissett salt marsh, Falmouth, MA, United States - SSM-MMB-Aug17 | ecosystem: Environmental > Aquatic > Marine > Wetlands > Sediment ... | reverse complement strand
CGCATCATTGCAGCAACATCTTTATAACCATCATAAACTACTGGGGGCCATTCCATTTCCTGTGGCCAATTGTCTGGCGGTTCTGTATTAAAAACCTCATTATTCGTTTGATCAAGCTTTCTTATCGATGCAAGTTCAATTAAATAGTTTCTTTGAATAGGACTTGCGAAAACATCTAACCATATTTGACTGGCAGCATTAAAATGAAACCAGGCACCTTCTCTGGAATCATTAAAGTTGTTTGTTAATGTATTCCATCCAAGATATGTCAGTTCATCTTCAATTTCATCAATATTTGGATTTCTAAATTCATGAAATCGAACAGAAAAAGCTTTTTCCAGACATAAATTTCCCTGCATGATTAATGTCGTACTTTGAAAGTAAGGTATATCCAGTAGCCAGTTAGCCAGTGATATTGCATCTGGATTATTAGATGGTACAATATTGGCTGATGAATTTACACAAATATATGGATTAATTTTCCAGGCTGTAAAAAAAGCTGCTTTTGCTTCATTGGAAGCTATTTGATCATAAACTATGCTTACTTTTGGTTGACCAGTAACAGGGTCTATCATTTGGCCATCTGTTACTGAAAAGTCATAAGCCATATAAATTTTATCTGGATCAGGTGTTTCGCCTTCAGTCTGGTTATCATAATAGTTATCAAACATTGTTCTTAATGTCGTAAGATATAACGCACCTTTTTTAATTAAAGCATCCGCTGCATTTTCTGCATCATCGCTCGATGAGTTAAGATCAGATTTAACCCAGCCCACTGAAGCAGGCGTTGGCCATCCTATAGACGACTGCAATAAAAAAATTTGACCATCATTTGGGGTATTTGTTGGTATTGCTTGTATTTCAGAATTCCAATCTTCAATAATTGTTGGCCCGACATTTCCACTGAAAAAGGTGCATGCTTCTGTATTCAGATATATTCCATTTGGCCTTTCAGCATAAGTCATATTATTATATTTTCCTTGAAGCCAGACAAGATCTTCTAAATTGTTTGCTTCTGCCTGCATCACGAATAAAAAAGTTAAGATCAGGTATAAAAAAATCCTGCTTCTATTTATGATAGCCATATTATTATCTCCTGAAATTTAGGATCATTTTATTTGTTGATTTCATTATTTGAATCGTTAAAAATTAGAATGAATTTTCCATTAAGGGATATTGGGATGTCTTCACCATAAACATCTTTAAAACCAAAAATATGTTCTTCATAACCACCTGACAACATGTTACTATTATTTAAAAAATTTCCACTAAAAACCATCTTTCGTGTTAAATCAGACATTGGAGATAAATTTTGAGAGGTAGTAGTGAACTGAATTTCAAATTTCAAATCTTTTGATTCATCAGGAACTAAAAACGTTACTGGAATATTTTTTTTGGGAAAATATAGTGAGTAATAGTTCGCTTGATCATTTTCTGACTCAGGTAAGTTGACAATATAGCCTTGCATAGGTGAATAACTGTCAATACGCAAGCAAAAAGGTATTTGTCCAAAAGATTTCTTTTGTCCTTCTACATAATCTGAATCATCTTTCCATAAGGTACCAATATGTTCTCCAACAAATGAAATATAGTTTTTTTTGTTGGAAAGATAATAGATGAGATCTGATATGTTAATCGCCTCATCATTATTCAAATCAAAATATTCCAGGTCATCTTCTGAAAACCATGCGTTGCCCAGTATCGCATTGCGTATATTTCGTTCGTTGATAAGATTATCAGTATTTTGAGAATTAATAACGTGTATATCTATTAATAAAATACCTAAAATAATAATGCCTATTGATAATATCCTTCCCATTTCACTAAAATTTCTATTTATACTTTTTGCTTTCATGTCTGTCTCCTGTTTTTACTTCTTAATATGCCGATTTTTTTAATATATAGATAGCTTCTTCCAATCCAATTCTTTGTATATCTGGAGTTTCACTGATTAATCCACACATCATTTTTAAAGCAATAATGGCATCTTCAACTTTAACCTCTTTATCACAATTCAAATCGCCCCAAACAAAACTATCAACACGAAGAAGACCTGAAACAACATTATGTTCGATTGATTGCGAACCATCACTATTTGAAATTGCATGGGAAAGATTAACTTTGGAATTATGGTCATTATTTGAAAATTTTATTGGGATATGGTGTCTATTAAATTGATCTGCGACTGTCAAAACGATTTCAAACAGACTTCCATTAATTTCTTGTATTGTATCATCGCTGGCATAAGTAATAATGTTTACGTATGTATTGTTATCAGAATCAAATGAGCGCCAATAGATTTGAAAACGATCTGATAACAGATCACCTTTGTTTACTGATTGAATGCTAAGCCCTTGTGGCAAAATAAGCTGGACATTCACACCTGCACACGATTGGTTATTATTATTCAAATGGATGCTTAAATTGGTTTCACCACCAGGGAGGATATCAGCATTACCAATGATAATTATTGGCGATGAAAAGGCTGTGGAATCATAAAAAATTACTAAAGAAAATATGAATAAAAAAATATATTTTTTAAATTTTTTTACTTTCATAATTTTTGTTCCTTTGTTATTTGTTATATTATGTAGTTTAATGTTAGATAGTTAAGCAGATATTAATCGTTTTTTCTTTATCATACCATATGTATTATTTTGTTTGCTTTTATTTGAATTATATTCATTTTTTGGTGAACATGTCAAGAATGAATATAAATAAAATCAATTATATGCTTTGGTTAGAAATTTAAGCGGTTGTGTTGTTGAACAGCCATTTGCTTCAACGCACTTGGGTCGATTTCAGAAATTTGACTGATTGTATGTTGCCAGCCTCTTGGCTCTACTAACAGTCGCGTGACAGCTCAGCAGCCATCTCCTCGGACTTTGGCCCATATCAGTAATATAAAGAACTTCTTGATTGCTTGGCTGCGGTCATCATGAACTTTGTTTGAATTTAGAGATTCAAGCTGTCGCTTGGCTATTCAGTAGGCATCACCACGCGCTTTGCTTATGTCAGTGATTTAAATTGTTCATCACGTTTCGCACAACTGCCTATTTCAGTGAATTTTGCTCCTTTCTTTGTGTTTTGTAAATTTCAGCTCAATAACCGCTGACAGTGGATTTAAAAATAGTCCTTTTAAAATTTGTTTACAATCAAACTTTTAGTTCAATCTATATTTTGTTACGTGATCCAAACGTAGTAAATTGGGAGTATAACAAGGAAATAAGCGGCCTTCAGTCCGCTTGATTGTTTTGTTATTTGCTAACAAACTATTTAGTAATGAAGAAAATACTGGTGTAATTATGTTTTGCGCTTGGATTTCCATCCAAAATTGAGCCGATTCTGTTCTTGCTCAGCCTCTTGCCTCAACGCACTTGGGTCGATTTTAAAAAATTTGCCGATTCTGTTCTTTTTCTGCGTTTTGTCTCACCGCACTTTTATAAAAGTCTGATTTTTAAGTCGGTGCTTAACTGCTCAGTACCTATTCTCTCGCACTTGTTCGATTCTCTAATAAGATTTAATCGGGAGAGTGATTACTCAACAAAAAATTAACGCCATTGTTTTGGTATCAGAGATTTACAACTTGCATGGCTTTCCAGCATTACTCTAAGGGGTTGGTATCTCTTTAACTTCTCAGATGTTATTCCTGCACTTGGTAATATGAAACTTGAATTCTATAAATATTCACCACATTGTTCACAAATAGGACCTTTTTTAACCATTTCAAAACAAGTGGGACATTCAACAAAACTATCTGTAATATGAGATTTATTTTCCTTTGGTTTTTCCAAGTCTTCATCTGTGACTTCAATATATTTATTCGAAATTTCATTATCATCTGATGTTTCTAAATATTCACCACATTGTTCACAAACAGGACCATTTTTAACCATTTCAAAACAAGTGGGACATTCAACAAAACTATCTGTAATATGGGATTTATTTTCCTTTGGTATTTCCAGATCTACATCTGAGACTTCAATATATTTATCCGAAATTTCATTATCATCTGATGTTTCTGAAGAGAATTTTACACGTTCTAACTGTTGCAGTTGTTTTTGCTTGTTGCTTTTTTCATGTAAAACTTTATTACTTTTTTCATTTACATCTATCAAACTCTCTTTTTCAATCCGTTCAAGGTTTATAGGTACAAATCGGCCATCAACCTTAATTCTTAAAATTCCATTTGAATCAATTATCATTTCGACATCGCACCCTGGAATACCGTCTTCCATTGGATCAATTTCTATTTCACCTATTTTTACAATTTCAGGATTATTTTTAATATGCAGGGATGTCCCTTCGTTTTGATAAAAACAGAGTTTTAATATGTTCGGGCACTCTTCTGGGCTATAGCTTTTTGTTATATGCAAAGGATATGGCTCACCAATCGGTACAATTGGATCATAAAGCAAAAGGCCAAAAGAAGCTTTGTGTGTTCCATAACCATGAAGTAACTTGCGAGCCTTATCATTTAAGAATACACCTTGACCAACAGCTTGTGGTGCTTTTCTTTGTGCTCCATAAAGCGCAGCTCCTTGAGCAACACATATTCTCAAATGTTCCTCATGCAATATTATATCTGTTATGTCATTTAGGTTTGGAAAAATTTCTTTTACGCGGTGTTGAACACCGTATATTAAACTTGAACTTCCTGTATGAATGACTTTATTAATATCTTTCTTATTTAGCTTAGATAGATCAATAGCCTTGTTGACTACATCTTCACATTTTACTAATATACCAGAAATCCAATTTTCAAAAGATGATCTATCTATTCTGTAGTTAAAATCACCTTCATTTTCGATTAGTTGACCTTCTTTTATTGCAATAATATCTGCTCTTGATACTCTGAACTGTATTTGGTCAACATTTGATAGAGCTTCTTTACAACTGGAAGCTTGTAACTTCCAATTGTTCCTTACCCTTAGAATATCTCTCCATAAAGAAGAACTCCATTGTTCATTTTTTCTTCTTTCATTTAAGCGAGAGTAATAATCTGAAATAAGAGAAGAGTCAAAATTTGGATACTCAATTATACATTTATTTAACAACTGTTTCATAATGATTATATCAATCTGATCACTATTTCTACTGCCTTTGTTTGCGAGAAGATTTATACCAATTCCATATTTGGGGTTATAATCTAAATGAGCGATAGCTACATCTAAAATTTCCACTTCATAGTTAAATATTAGTATATTTTTTATTTGTCCCTGTTTTATTTCTTCTATAAACTTTGGATTTGTCTCATAAAGTAAATTTAAAAAGTATAAAGCAGCTGCAGAAGGTTCATCTATTATTATTCCACCAATTACATTAAAATTGTCATTTTCCATTTCTTTTGCCATAGAAAAAGTTATGTTGTCTTCAATATCCAATTTTGCTATTTTGCATGCAGTAAGAATATCACGAATTTGCAAATCATAAAAACTAGCTGGAACTGTAACAATAGCATATCGTATATCATAATTTTTTTTCTTTGTTTTTATAAAATGGTTCACGCATATTTCTTTTAATTTATTTATTAATAATCCAGCTAGCTCATACGAAGAGTAGACTTTATCATTAATAACATGATTGCGCTTATAACCCATATTTCGTCTGATTGAACGTACTGTTAATTCTGGATACAATGATGACATATGTTCTGCTTCAAAGCCAATTTTACATGAATCGCTGTTTTCATCAAAAACTAAAACATTGGGAATAAAAGGTGTTGTGTTACCGAGTAAATCTTCAATTTCTATCAATTCAGTTTTGCCAGTAATTTCATTGAAAAAAGAGATAACTGAGTGTGTTAAACCAATGTCTAATCCAATGTATGAGGTTAATATTTCTGATTTACCTACGTTTTTTTTCATTGGAGATTTGGGTTTATCTTGACAATAATCATTAGGTTTCTTTGTAAATTCATTTATTCTACCTAGCCTCTTCAGTACGTCTTTTCTTATTTTTGCAAAAGGAAGCAAGTATTCTTTATTTTTTATCTCATCCAAATTATCATTGGAAATGCAAGCTAAAAAATCAATATTCTCACCACATCTCTGTTCAATGTAATTTGAGACGATTTCCAAAATATTCTTAGCTTCTGGTGCAAAAACAGTCGAATTTTGCAAGATATCTCTTACACCATCGTGAAACTCATATGAAATAATATTTGGATCTACTTTCCAGTCTTTTGAAACTCTTTGAATGAGTCCACCTAAAAAAAATTCAGCGAGATGAGTTTGATTTGAATCAGGCAGCATTATTTTTTGAATTAATCGCATTACAGGAAGTGTCAATGGTGCAGCAGATAAATAAATAGAAAGCTTTTGAGCTCTTGCTGAAGCAGTTGAAAAAAATTTTTTTACTCTTTCTTTACCTGAAATGTTTTGTTCATTTTTTTCAGTATTTGAGAAAAAATTACTATCAATAATCCTTTTATTTAATAATATTCCACGTATCCATGTTTTTCCTGTGACTGTTATAAATCGTGACCAAATATGAAGTGATTTTTCATCAAGTGTTATTATTGGTACAAAAATGCCAGGAAACTCATCAAAGTCTATTTCTTTATCATCACACATTAAATTGATATTGTTTTGTCCTTGGTCGGTAGCATGCAAATATACATCTAAAGTATTATTTAAAGCTGTTCCAGACCAGACACGTTCTGGAAGCATTTGTATGATTGTGACATGATTATGTTTACCCCATTGATATATTTTTTTTGCTAAATAACCATTTTTCCACACAGGCGATATACAGTCTGTTAAAATGAAAATAATATTTTTAAATTCAGACTTATTTATCTCTATTGAAGATCTTGGAATTAAACCCTTTCCTAAAGAGGGAAAAAATTGAACAGCATTTGTATTATAGTCGTTGATCATCCACCAAGATTTTACATATTGAAATACTCCAATATGTTCAAAAAAATGTTTTATTTCTGAAATAAAAGGTTGCCAGATAACCATTGAAGGACTGTAATCTATGACTAAATATAAATTGAATTGATGTTTTAAAATGCCTTTTAATAGTGGCAACCACTGTTGTTCCTCTGCAATTTTATCGGCTGTCGCCTCTTCATCAATTATATATTCATTCTTTGATTGCACATATCTTTTTAACGGACGTAATGCTCGAACAATAGATAATTTATCAGGTATATAATGTGAAGACGGCACTCTAAATGTTTTTACATAACCCTTATTGCTATCTAATTGTTCTGTTTTTGCGAAAAGAGGCTTTGTCTCGATTTTTGTAGATAATTCTTTATGTTTAGAATCATAAGATTGTTTTATTTCTTTAGGTGTTTTGTGCTGTACGACACTTTGAGTAGAATCCCATTCTTCAGATATTTTGTGATGTTGGACTTTTTTAGATGTATCCTTTACTTGAGTTCTAACTTTTTCATGGCTTGTATTTTCTAAATTCATTTTTTCAGCAAGCCATAAAGAATCTAACAATTCCTCAGGATGAAAATTTGCATTAATTTTAATCAATGCATATATTAATTGATTTATCATAATATCTGCTTAAAAAGTTCGTTGGTTAATTAATTGTCTGATAAAGACTTCCATAAAGCATCAGAAAGTTCATTTTTATCCATATTTATATCATTTATTGAAAGATGTATCGCATTTAGAAGCTGATCTGTTGAAAGGTCATTATTATTTCTTTTGTCGACAAAAAGTTGAATTAATTTCTTTATTTTAGCTTCATCTATATTTGCACTTTTAAAATTCAAATTAACAATATTATTTAGCTGTTCAAAGTCTGGAATTTCAAGATTCAGTCTAAGACATCTACGTAAAAATGCTGGTGGAAAATCACGCTCTCCATTACTTGTCATAATAATTAATGGAAAATTAGAGCACTGAATTTGTCCACGATGAATTTTAATCTTATCACTATTGTCATAAGGCTGAATATCAAATTCACTGTATCTACTTTCATCAGGCAGACGTGAGAGTTCAGGAATTTCAAATTCACATTCCTCAAAAATGTGTAATAAGTCATTTGGTAGATCAATATCACTTTTATCAATTTCATCAATAAGAAGTACGCGAAGAGTATTTTTAACGGCAAAAGCAGTACCCAATGGGCCAAGCTTCAAATATTTACTGATATCTGGAGGAGAGTTATGATCTTTTTGTAAAGAAGCATCTTGCAAACGAGCTATTGCATCATATTGATAAAGTCCTTCTTTCAAAGAAGTTTTTGTTGTAATAGACCAACGAAGAACTTTACCTAAATTTAATTCATATGCTACAGCATACGCGAGAGAAGTTTTACCTGTCCCAGGTTTTCCTGTTACTAATAATGGTCTACGAAGATATAAAGCAGCATTTACAAGGTCTATCTCTGCATTAGAATTTGGTATAAAACGCTTTCCTTTGTCTTCATCTTTTGTTTCAGAAAATATCCGCCAGGGCGGTGGTGGTGGAAGTTTTTCGATAATTGTTGTATCTATTCTTCCATGTCCCTTATAAATTCGCCAATCGGAATTGTTGTCAGTCATTTTAAATGTAATCTCCTATATTTATTTAATTTAATATTTAATATAATAGGCTATAAGCGCTAATAATTAAAGACTTCTCGCATTATTGACAAAATTAGATGCAGGTAATGGCCTTTCATAGTTGTCCCATAATAACGAAATATGATTTGTTATATATTTATTGTCAATTGAAAAATCCATCAGTCTATAACGTTCATTAAATAGTATTTCAGGAACCTTTTCAACATATTGGCAACATATTAATTTTTTTAGATCCTTGATCTCTTTTTCATTAAATATCATTCTTGGCCATAAAATAAAAGGGACTCCTAATTTGATTAATTGCTTTAAAAATTCTTTTTCAGGAACAAAGTTCAAAACAAAAAAAATTTTTCCCTCCTTAAGGTCAGTCTTTAAACCTTTAATATCAGGACTGTTTAACCATAACACACAATCATTTGGTTCTTTAACCAAAACTTGAGGATCCCAGTAATATTTAAAGAAGCGATGTAACTTTTTGTTTTTATTATTATAACGTTCTTTTACGCGAACGACCATTGGATAACGTGCTGCTATAGGTTCATCCCCGATATCAGCAGCCCAATGATCGACTTCAAGATGAATTTGATCTAATGCTAAAAATAGATCTATGCCAATTAATTGTTTTGGATTAACTAAATAAAAAGTAATATTATCCAAAAGGTTATCAATAACATAAGGAATTTCACTCAATTCAAAAAGGTTATTTTCTAAATCTATGATATCTTCATCATTGTGAAATTCTGAAGGCCTTGGAAGAGTTACTATCTTATCTTTATCTTTATAAAACCATGCTTGTACTGAAAATTTGCTTTCATCTTTCTTTTCTTCAATTTGTATGAGTAAATATGACATAGTTTCTGATTCTAATATTAAGGATTGATTCTTATTAACCCGCTTTTCAATGTCTTTACTGATAATTTTTTCAATATCTTGTTGTGAAAAATCAAAATTTTCTCCAACTTTGAATGCCCATTCAAGAATATTTTTATTAATATATTCATCATTTACATGCACCTTTACTTGAATCACAAAGTTAATAATTGGAATCTGTTGCACATAATCATTAACATTCTTTCCTAATAAAGCCAACCTATCTAATAGATGAAATAAGTATAATTTTTTATTATCAATCTTTGTTTTGGGAATTTCCAATAGTTCGTGTGTCTCAGAAAAAATATTTTTATAAATAGATTGTAAAATTTGAATCGAAGGAGTTTCAACGTCTTTTAGTATTCTTTTTATCTCATTTAACTGTTTCAAACTAATTGGAAAAATTGAATTGATCTTCTTCCCTAAATCAGATAGATGACATTTTTTTTCATAATCAGAAAAACTCTCTAATGGTGTTCCATCTTTGGGTTGAACCTGAATACCAGTTAACCAATGTACTTCCTGCCAATTGCAAGGTTCAATAATAATTGGAAACACTTTAAAGTCAACTTGTCTTTCCTTCTTTCTTAGAATTTGAGGGATTTCTTTTGTTCTGATAAAGTCTGAAATAATGAAGGATTTTGAGATCAAAAGTATTGCAATATTCGATCGTTCAATTGCATCTTGGATCTCATTGAACCAATCAGCGCCGGTTTGTATTTTTCTATCACTCCATATATCAAGATTTCCCTCTAGCTCAAAAACCTTTAATTCTTCTTCAAGTCTATTTTTCCATTCTTCATTTTTATGGCTGTAGCTAATAAATATTTTCATTTGTTATCTATTTTATTTAAGTATATGTTATGTTGTCACTCCTCTAATTAATTTGTTATAAATATGATTAATTTATAAACAATAAATACAAGAGTGTTTAAATTTCTGAAGATAGTTACTTTTTTGTACTGCATCATATATAATAATATTATATTCGTGAAAACTTCGTGCTACTGTATTGTTGCATGTCAAAATCAGCACCTAACAGGTCTATTTTATAACAAATAGATTTTCGATTAATTATACATAATTCGTTTTTATGACGACCTGCTCACATATATTAATTTGAAACTTGTCACATAGATCAGATAGTTGTCAATTGGATTGTATGTATTTATATAATTATATTTTCAAATTTTATCACGATTATGAAATTTTGTAAACATACGAATAGCTGAGATTAGCACCTCCGAGATCAACTCTATAAAGATCTGCTCTCCAAAAATCAGCTCTGCTAAGATTAACCCAGATTAATCCTCACATCAGGATTATCTGTTCTCCACTTATTCCAATCCTCAATTTGTCTAAGTAACTTTATCTGTTTTTTATTAGCCATCTCTCAATGCTTTGGTAAATTGTGTTTTTGATCAGAATTTAGATATAAGAATCTTCAACAAAAATCAACACCTCATTTACAAAAAAAACTATACAAAAGGTATCTATCGTATAGTATTTTGTTTCAATAAAAATAATCAAGTGTTGCGAATTAAACATTGAAAATGAGTCAATATGATCTACAAAAAACTATACGATATAATTAGGCTGTGTAATAGAGTCTAATCAAACCAGTTTTTTTTGTGCAGCGATGAGCCTTCACAATTGGGTGAATGTCCGAATTTCAATCGATTGCGTAGTTGTACTGCCCTTTCTTAACGCACTTGAGTCGATTTCAGAAGTTTGGCCGGTTGCGTTCTTGCTCAGCGTTTTACCCAACGCACTTGGGTAAATACCTGACATTTATACCGGTTGCGTTGATGCTCAGCATTTATGTTGCGAGTGTATGTTTTGTTGGGAGTCTTCATCGTTTTAACTCAGCGCTCTTGGGTCGTTGTCAGAAATTTAAGCGATTGCTTGTTGCTCAGCGATCTGGCACAATCTTGGGTAAAAATCAAATCTAAAACCGAATGCGTGGCTGCTCAGCAATCCAACCTCGTTTTTTGGTATACTTCCAATGTAAAACCGAATACTTGGCTGCTTAGCAAACAAACCTATCATAGTACATCATTTGAATCAGACGAATCATAGTTCTTTTTGCGTGCATTATTGTATTTACGCCAAATAACCGGTTGCTTGGATGCTCAGCTTTCAAGCTTTTTGACAAATATTGTAAAACAGAATCGATATCATTAATTTAATAAAGTTACAGATCCCTACGCCCCAAGTTTACGAAGATAACGCTGTAAATAAGCGGATTTATTCCGCTTGATTGTTTGGTTATTGAAAATTTGTAATTATAGTTATTCTGAAATTACTGGTGTAATTGACTTTTGAACAT
>Ga0272440_1003485_pt1 | contig 11732 bp, 1 predicted proteins | sample SSMMMBAug17_FD_192440 | JGI IMG/M metagenome (GOLD analysis project Ga0272440, IMG submission 192440) | Marine sediment archaeal communities from Little Sippewissett salt marsh, Falmouth, MA, United States - SSM-MMB-Aug17 | ecosystem: Environmental > Aquatic > Marine > Wetlands > Sediment ... | reverse complement strand
GACCTCTCCATTTTCAATTTCCCCAGGTGTTGTTCCTGAACGTTTTGCAGGAAGAAAACCAAAGTGTTGAAGTAAATGGAATAGAAAAGCATAAAAGCATAGACGTCCCCATTATTTCACAACGAACTTTAAATAATTTCTATAACGCTCTTTTTGATACCAAAAAAAGCGTTATAGGCCCAAAAAACACCTTTTTTCAAAGCAGATTTGTTTTTAAATTAAAATACTTATCTTGGTCCGACCCTAATTCCAAAAACAATATCGCGCAAATCAACCTTCCCAGAAACCATTCCAACCAGGGCTTGCAATCCAATCACAGTATCTGCCATATCAATATTGCCATCCCCATTGATATCTGGATTTAGATCTGCATCCCCAATTAACAGTAAGACTTTCCCCGCATTTGAGGTCAAATAGCCATCATTCACCAGATATACAAATTGATCCACACCTGTTTCAAATCCACGAAAATTAAAACCATTCTCATTAATTTGAATGGTGCCATTTTCAGGCCATTCTATCAGTTGGATATCATGGTCATCCTGATAGTCAGGATCAATTATTGGAAATGATCTTGATATTGTTTGATTTAACGCACAATTTATAACCAAATTTTTGACAACAGGCGCATCATTTATCGGAAATATCGTAAATGTCACTGTTGATGGCATTGATTCTTTTCGGCCATCGCTTACTTTGAATGTTAATGTGTCGGAACCATTCTCATTTGTATTGGGTGTGTAAGTAAACGTGCCATCAGTCGCAGAAAGATTTATGTATCCTTTGTATGGCATGCGAATAATTTTGTATGTCAATGCATCATTGTCCGGGTCACTGGCTGGCAGTGTGGCAGATACAGCATGATCTTCCATTGTATTCACTTTTAAATTCTGACTGACTGGTGGATCGTTGATATTGACAATCTCTATATCAATGGTTGCCGGTGCTGAATATTCTTTGCCATCATATACTTTAAATTGAAACGAATCTATCCCACACACATCTGTGAATGGTGTATACACATATGCCCCACTTAAGGCATTGATTATTTTAACAATCCCAATTGAGGGCTCAGTTTCAATAGCAAACCATATGGGATCAGCATCGATATCTGTGCCATACAACTGACTTTTTACTGCCTGATCTTCATTGATAATCAATGTATCACTTTGCGCAGTGGGTTTGTCATTGATAGCTTGAATGTTAATTTCCAGCCAGGCAGTATTGGAGGCTGCATTATGGGAATCAGTCACTTGAAATTGTATTTTGTCACTCCCAGAATAATTGGCGTGTGGAAAATACATAAACTCACCAGTGCTGTTGTCAATAATACTGAAATCACCACTGTGTGCAGAATCAAGCACTTTGAATGTCAAGGAATCGCCATCAATATCTGTTGCACTCAATTGTCCCATCAGGCGATTATCCTCCAATGTGCTTAATTGTGTGGCGTTGGCAATGGGGGGATCATTTACAGGCTGAATTACCAGCGTTATTTGTGATGGTATCGCATTGACCTTGCCATCGCTGACTCTGAATATCAGTGTATCCATGCCATGTTGATTACTGTCTGGTATGTATGAAAATGCACCATTTTGTTTATTGATGATTTGTGCGGTGCCCATTTGACCATTTGCAAGAATTTGATAGGTTAATGTATCCTGGTCAATATCCTGGCCAATCAGAAAATCATTGAGAAGGGTGTCTTCATTCAATGTATATGTTTTTGCCAGCGAAACAGGGGCATCATTGACAGGCAGGACGACAAGGCTGAGACATGCTGGATCAGAATTGCTCTCACCATCATTGGCAATCACACAAAACATGTCGGTTCCTTCAAAATTGGCGTCTGGGTTATAGGTAAATTCGCCGCTTTTCAAAAATTGCAACGTACCTTTTTGGGGTAAAATCGTGACATCAAAAGTTAAAGGATCATTCTCCTGATCATATCCCATAATTCTGCTGGAAATAGTTCCATCTTCCAGACCCTGATATTGTTTATATTGAACAACAGGTTTGTCGTTGATTTCCAGAATAGTTAATGTAATCCATGCTTTTTCAGATATGGCCAATCCATCATTTGCAATAAATGAGAAACGATCAGTTCCCCAAAAATTCTCATTGGGCGTATAGCTTGCCCATCCATATGATAAAACAGTCAGGCTGCCGGCCTCTGGAAAATCAATGATTTGAAAAGTCAACAAATCCTTATCTACATCTGATCCCGCAAGCCGCCACTGTTTGACAACATCTTCGTTCAACGAAATTTCTTGTGCATGCGCAACTGGAGCATCATTGACAGGTTTTACTGTGATATCAATTCGTTCCATATTTGAAAAGTCTGCGCCATCATAAGCCCTGAACAGAATGATATCTGAGCCATTGAAATTAACAGGCGGTGTATAAAAGTATTTGCCATCAGCCATGAGAACAAAAGTGCCCATGCCTTGTTGCGAAACAACTTCATATGTCAGGGGATCATTATCAATATCAGTGCCCTCAAGCTGATTGGTTCCGGATGTGTCTTCATCAATGACCAGGGTTGATGATTGAACTGTGGGGAGATCATTGACCGGGGTTATGTTCATTGTCACTGTGGCTGTCATGGAGTCAATGATGCCATCGAATACTTTATATGTGAATATATCTTGATAACAGGCATTTAGATCGGGCTGATAAAAAAACGCGCCAGAACGATCATCTGTGATAAAGAGCTGTCCTTTTTTGGGAGGCGTAATAATTCGATAATTCAATCGGTCTTCATCTGGATCAATGCCAACAAGATTTCCATTCATCATTCGGTCTTCCAGAACATAAAACTGTAGGTCATGTGCCTGTGGCATATCGTTGACACCTGAGATATTGATTTTAATCGTACCAATATTGGATACCAGTTTGCCATCAGTTGTCTGATATTTAACATAGTCGATCCCGAATCGATCCTGATAAGGCGTATATACAAATGAATTGCCCGACAGAATTGTCAAATACCCCAAATCTCCCTGGGCAGTGATTGTATAACTGAGCGGATCAGCATCCACATCAATTGCTTGAAAATCTGATTTTCGCGCCTGATCTTCAATAATATCCAGGTTAAAATCAGTGGCAATGGGGGCATCGTTTTCTGGCTGAATGTTTAGATGGATTCTTTGTTGTGAAACATTGTTGTTATCACTCACAGTAATTGTCAAACTTACCGAGCCATTGGCATTTGCAGATGGCTTTACATAAAGGCTTCGCATGACTTTGTCACCCCGGATATACAAATCGTTCGTATCATTGGGCACGATTGATTGATTGCTTGATTGCACGTTGACAAACAAATCTGCCAGATCAGTATCCAGATCATCAATTTCAACAGAAAACCAGGCAATGGTGTCTTCAACCATGTTAAATGGCGGACTGATTTTAATCGTTGGCGGATCATCAACAGGGGTGATTGTCAGATCAATATTCAGTGTGCTATTTTCTGTCAATGCATCTGAATCTTTTGCAATTATCGTGATTGTTGTCGTTCCAAAGACATTGGGCGCAGGTTTTGCGTGAAGATATGTCTTGTCTGAAATGGTTTGTATGTCTAAGTATTCAAACATACTGGATTCATTAGCAAATGCTGTCACAATGATTTGATCTGATGCAGTTTCAGCATCAGTGACAGTCAAAGGGATAAATACAGCCGGGCTGTCTTCCTCAAAATACAGATATTCAACTGATTCAATTATAGGTAAATCGTTGACAGGCAAAACAGTCAAAGTAAAGGCATGCGCCTGGTATGAAATACCATCAGACAGGGTCATCGTAATTGTTGAAACACCCGACTGGTTTGTTGATGGCGTAATCTGTAAAAGTCTGTTATTTCCAGAACCGGTTAGCAAAAACGCATCATCTGGAACAAGATTGGTATTGCTTGAAGAAAAACGCAAGACAAGTGCTGATAAAGGATTATCAACATCATCAATCATCAGATCAATGGATAATGTTTGATCTTCCAATATATGCTGATCAGGAACTTGCGTAATTGTGGGAAGATCATTTTCATCCAGAATTTGAATCACAAAAGTTTCGGTTGGGCTGGTATTGCGTCCATCACTGTTGTCCTTGAGATATATCTGACAATGTGCCGTACCATTGGCATTGGGATATGGCACAAAGACAAGGTTCCCCTTCGTTGAAACTGTTGGCAGTTGTGAAAACAATTCTGGAGCATCTGTTTTTACAACAAAGATTATTTGTTGGTTGATTTCATTGTTTGCACCAGGATTGATAAATTTTGCCCATTGTTCATACTCACAATTTTTTTGATCTTCAACAATAATAATATCCAGCCCTTTTGTAAATGAAGGGGGATCATTTACCGGAGAAATGTTTATTTGAAACCTTTTGGCTGCGCTGGCATTGTTTTCAGGGGCATCATCAAAAAGAGTCAGCATTAATACTGCTGTACCAAATGCATTTTCAGCAAGCGTATAATGCAAATCCCCATTTGCTGTAACAACTGGTGGTGTTGTAAAATATTCAGGGTGCGTATTGTCTGTTATTATAAAATGAAGTTTTTGTTTATTCTCGTTTAGCGGCCCTGGGCTGATTTGTGTGGCCCATTTAACAAGCTTTTGTGGCGGTGCATCCTCCCAGATATTTAGATCCATGCCAACCACAAAATCTGGCGGATAATTGTATGGCGTGACTGTCAGTGTAAAGGCCTCATAATTTGTGGAAATGCCATCAAATACTGATAAATGAATCTGGGTTTCGCCAGAATAATGTGCTCTTGGTGTTAATTGTAATACGCGATCAGGGCCATCTCCAAAAATTTTCAGGTTGCTATCGGGGATCAATGTCTGGTTGTCAGATATTGCCTGTGTAATCAGATTTGTTGCCGGGGTTTCAGAATCGGTAATAGAGAACAACAGTGTTATTGTTGCATTTTCTGAGACTGTTTGTGAATCGACAGGCAATATTTCGGGCAAGTCATTGACAGGTCGAACCCAAAACACAAATGTATCGGTTTGAATGGCATTGGGTAAGCCACTGCCATCATTAACAGATAATGTGACATTTGCTTTGCCAAATGCATTGGTTGTTGGCGTGAGGGTCATGGCATGAACATTGAGCATGATATTATCTTGTGACAATAAGTCTTTATTGCTGGAATGGATAGACAGTTGAAGTTCTGTCAATGGGGTTTCTTCATCAGAAAGTGACAGTAATATTGTGCAGGATGTGTCTTCATCAATAATTTGATCTGGAATCGGCTGAATTACTGGGGAATCATTCATTTGACGAATTTCTACACTAAAGGATTCAACTGTAGTCGTCAGAGCATCAGAAACCTGAATGCTGACCAAACAATTACCAGTTGCATCGGCAACAGGCATAAGGGTTAACTCCCAATGATTCTGCACAAAATTTAAATCCAACGTACTGGAAGGAATGATTCCATTATCTGAGGATACAGGTATAACTGACAGGTTATTGCTATCAACATCGGATGTCGTAAACGTGATTGTTTCCAGTTGTGTATCTTCACGTAACCAGATATCATCAATTGATGAAATAACTGGCGGATCGTTTACAGGATCAACAGTAAAAATGAAATCATCTGTGATTGTCAGATTGCCATCAGTGACAAACAGCCGAATCCGGCTTTGTCCGAAAGCATCCTTGATGGGCGTTAGAATTAACGTTCTGTGTTGGCCAATGCCTTGAATTACAATGTCTGCATCCCTGATAAGATCTGTATTGCTTGATGTTGCTGTTATGACAATAGCTTCACTGGCAACGCCACCCACTGTCAACGTATAATAATGCGGGGTGTCTTCACAGGTCAATTGGTCCAGAACATTGGCTATCATGGGTACATTGCCAGCATTTCGGATAAAGACGCTAAATTGCTGCGTTCGGGTAAGTGCACCATCGCTGACAGACACCTCAATTTGTGCAATACCAAACAGATTGGCAGGACTTTGAATGGTCAGGGTATAATGATTGTCTATACCTGTAAGCTGCATATACTCCTCAGGAATTAACTCCGGGGCATGTGTTTTTGCCTGAACCCTCAACTGATTGGCCGGTGATTCAGCATCAGCAATTATAAATGGGATTGTAACGCTTGTATCGTAAATCTCCTGATCCGAGATATCAGACATGGTGGGCATATCATTGACACTGCGAACATTTATTTCGACCACTTGGGTGATTGACGCATAGCCATCAGAAATAATAAATTTCAATTGACCGATGCCGAACGCGTTGTCAATGGGCATTGCCTCCATCCGATACGTTGTGCCTGTGGCCTGTATCCAAATGTCCTGGTCATTGAACAGGTTGGGCGACATAGAGTGAACATTCACCGAAATTTTATCCAGTTCCACATCAGACACAGTAAAATTTTGATACACTGGCATATCTTCATCAATAGTTTTATCTTTAAGCCCTGATACAATTGGCAGATCGTTCATGGCAGTGACATGCACCCAAATGGTATCTGTCACTTGATTGATTCCATCAGAAACACATAGACTGACAATCGTTTCACCAAACTTATCTGCCTGAGGGGTTAACAATAAAAGCATTGTGTTGGGAGTTACTGGATGTGGGTTTATTGATAAACTGTTTGTGCCAAACAAATCTAAATTTTGAGAATGTATGGTAAATATTAAGTCTGATATTTTTGTATCTGTATCTTGAATTTGGAAGCTCACCGGCACTGTGTTGTTATCTTCCAACATAAATAATTCCTGAATGGGAAAATAAAACTGTGGCGGTGAATTGCTTGTTTGAACAAGCTCCATTGTTACTGATGAAATCGACTGGTCTGTTGCCTGAATGGTGATATATCCAGTTCTTTGAGAGCCCAGGTTTCTGTCAAATGCAATTGTTATGTTTTTCGTTTGAGTACCGGTTTGTGTTCCTTTAAAAGAGATCCAGTCACAATCGGTTTGCGCATTCCATGTAAGCGGTCTGGATTCGTTTTCAACAATAATCTGTAATGATAGAGTCCCTGCAAGCGCAGAGGCAATATGATGTGCGGGTGAAACTGTCAGAGATTTCAATGGGCTGTCATTTTCAACGATTGTGATATATTGATCCGAGTTCACCTGCTTTAACCTGCTGACATTACCGCCAGGCCAGTTTACCATAATTTGATCAATCAGGGCCTGATCTCCCAGCCCAAACAGCATGATTTGAGAATCCATAGTGTTATGGCCTGTTTGTGCGGAGATTTGCCGCACTTGCTGGATATTCTTGCCATAGATCAAGGCATTTACAGTGATCTGCGCACCAATGGCAGAACGATTGGAATTCATGCCAATACAGCGAATGCCTATCCAATGACTGTCAGTGGATTGATTTTCCAGTAAGATATGTCTGTCATCCGAACGTACAACCAGTAAATCCATGTCGCCATCATTGTCATAATCTGCCACAGCACTGGACTGGCCTTTGCCAGTCGCAATATCTCCGGTGTTGATTCGATTGAATTGATAATTACCTAGATTTTCATAAAAAAGATTATTAAAATCCAGGCGGGGGACAAATAAATCCAGATCGCCATCACGATCAAAATCAGCCCATGATGCATTTATGGTGCGGCCGCCATCTTCACAAGGCGGAATATTTTTAATTTGCTTGAATCCCCCCTGTCTATCATTGTGAAGGAGAACATTATTTATATTTTGATGTATTAGATACAAATCCATATAGGTATCATTGTCAAAATCAGCCCAGATAGCAGATTCAAACGAGTTTTGGGCAGAGTCCAGATTCAGTACTGATGTATCCATGCGGTAAAATGAAAGCTGGCCAGTGTTTAAAAACAGGGCCACTTCGTCAGGAATGATAAGATCCATAAAACCATTTTGACGATAATCCCCAAAGGCAAAGGCCTTGCCATGTATGGTTGTAATTCGAGTGGTTGAAATCTTTTCAAAATGCCCATTGCCTTGATTGAGATACAGCGCGTTAGGTTCCACGCCTGTTTTCGTGACATATAAATCCAAATGTCCATCATTGTTGACATCAATCCATGATGCCCCATAAGAAAGGCCAATATCTGTCACAACAATATCATCAGAGATCGACGTAAACAAGCCTGTGCCATCATTGACATAGAGTTCATTGTTTTCATTGGGATGCACAATAAAAACGTCGATATCGTTATCGTTATCAAAATCAGCCCATGTTGCAGCAGTTGTATCCATAACATTATTCACCAGAATGTGGTTATCAAGCTTAGTAAATGTGCGATTTTTGTTGTTTCGATAGAGGCTATTCCTTGCATGTCGGTTGATAACAAAAATATCCATCCATCCATCATGATTATAATCCACCCAATTGCACCCCCATGCAGATTCCAATGTATCTGTGAGATCACCGGCAGCAACTGATTTGAATAAATCAATAAATTCATTGCCTGCCTGTGTCAGACAGACGCTTTGTGTGCTATTTTCCACATTGGATGCCGAAATGTCAATGCAGGCAGTGCGTGATTCGCCTGAGTTTTCATCAACAAGAAATTCAAACCAGCCATTATCAACGCCAGACAAACTGGATTGTGGAATAATCCAATCGTGTAATAAATTGATTTGCCATTCCAGGATGCCATCACCAGTGTTTGTAATTGTTATTTTCGCCTTGCCGCCTTTGGCTGGAATGGTGAGTGTCTGAGGAGAAATGTCAATAGCTGGAACGGGTTGTCCGATAATTCCAAAGAGGCCCTGACAATCAAAAACCAATGGATTTTGGGCATTCTCAATTTTAATCATGGCATTGTTTGTTTGTGGGCCAGTGACAGTCCAATAAAATTGTCCGGTATTGGGATAATTGTTTATCAGTTCGACAAAGCTGTTTGCCTGTCCACCTGCGCGAGATAAATAAATATTCACAGTTTCGACAGATGCACAGGATTGCCATTGAATATTCATCAAATCATCTTCAAGCCATTGACTTCCAGGCATGGGCATGCCGAAAGCAAAGCATTGAATCGTTTCTTTCAGGCCTGCACGAACTGGCCGAACGAGAAATTGATAGTCCAGATTACGAATATAGGAGGCACCATAATAAAGATAAATGGCCCAGGCATTTTTGTTATCTGGAGTGAAATCTTTGGTCCAAAACCAATCTGAATCCTGATTGAACAGATCCGATGCAATGGCTGGATTATAGTGATCAAATCGAATGAGGGTGCGCATTTCATATCTTGATGGCATTCGCCAATCGTTATTTTCTGCCAGAGTTAAACGATTACAGGCATTTTCAGTGGCCGCATATGTATCTTTGGGCAAAGCATCTTTGGCCCACATATAACCGGTGCAGGTATCTGTTATGGTATTATCCATATTGTCAACAAAACGATCTGATTTTAAAAAGCACGCATTTTTTTTTCCACGCACAGCACGAATATGGCAGGAATGTGCTTTAGATATATAGTCATCAGTGGCATCAGAAAAATCCACAATCCAGGCATCACCCGAATATTGTGCATGAGGCGTTGACGTCCAATAACAGCCTGACTGCGTATTGGGAAAGAACTGAATGGCAATATGTGGACTATTTTTTGAGACATTGATCAGAGATATCAATTCGGAAATTTCAGGCATGCGCCAGTTGGATTGCCCGCCCAGTTGCTTTCTGTTGAGCCAGTCGATATAGTATTGCGTGTCACCATAAGGTGTTGTCGTGCCTTCATAACCGCCATTTGTCGCATCATCCGGGTTATACCATGTAAACATGCGATCGCTCCCCTGAACGCCGGAATCTAAAGGTTTAACTTCCCAGATTAAATCTGAAATCAGGTCGTGAACCATTGTAAATTCAGTTGCAGTATCTGCAAGAGGATTTCCCTGACCATCCAGTTTTTGAAATCGTTCAAATATGGCGATTTCATCTTTGGATTTGACAATCACTGTAAAAACAGCATTCACAGAATATTTGGGATTACTTGCTTTGAGGGTGATTGTTGCAGAACCGCTTTGATCAATAACCGGAGTAATGCGTAAAAATCGACCATCATAGTTTTTTATAATTTGAATATTTTCGATTGGAATGAGTTGCGAATCGGTTGTGGTAACAGTTAAATAGATATTTTCTTCACCATAAACAATATCTGTGACTGTAAATGGAATGGGTTCACTGGATGAATTTTCTTGAATAATCACAGTTGGAATTTTTGAAATAGTGGGTTGAACAGTCAATGGGCGAACAGTAAGCAAAAAGGATTCATGCACTTCAAGATTGCCATCGTTGACAGTGACTGTAATCTGGCTATTTCCCCAGGCATTTGCAAAAGGTGTCAGGGTCATATACCAGTACCATTCATCCACAGTGAGAACAATATCATTGATCAGATCTGTATTACTTGACAGAACAGACACTTGGTAGTCATCATTTTCAATATCAGACACAGTGAAATAAATGGGTGATGTTGTGGAATTTTCATATATTCGTTGATCCGGGATTGATGAAATAACTGGAGGATCATTTACAGGGCGAACAACTAATTGGAAATCGCAGGTATCCGAGTATTGACCATCTGTTACATTGATAACAAGATTCACTGTGCCATAAAAATTTTTGGGTGGGGTGACGATCAATGTTTGGCTATCTATTTTCGTTGAAAAGGATGTGTTGGAAATTTGGGCTGTAAATGTCAATGGGTCGTTATCGCCATCATGTGCGGTCAAGGGGTAAGTGAGCTGCGTGTCTTCATCAATGTATTGATCCTCAATATAATCCAGTTCCGGCGCATAGATGCAGGAATGGTCATCAATTTCTGCCAGAGGATCGTAGTTTTGTGCCTTTGGATCAATGCACCCTGGTTTTCTGGGATCGCTTAGATGAAAAGTATGGGGGGATGCGATTGTGCCTAAAGTCATACCTGAGGAAAAGGAAATGGCTTCATAAACATTTTGAATGGTTTCACTCTCAGCATCATAAAATTGGAAGGTAACACTTTCGCCAGGATCAGTGGCATCGTTACTCCAGACTTGTAAAAAAAATCGTGTGCCTGCCGGTGGATGCACTGCGATAGCAACCCCCCGGCATTCACTTCCAACAAAGGCGGCTAGTGCATCGCCAGTGCCTGATATGTTTACATTATTGAAATCATGAACAGTTGCTGTGATAGCACCCCAATATCTAAAATTTGATGGCGTGACTGAAAAGGGAACCTCACAAAATGCGGTTTGAATCGTAATTAAGATCCAAACAAATGTCAGTAATGGTTGTATTGATTTCATGGTATGTTTTCCTTTGATATTTGTTTGAAGGTGCAATCCGAGGGTCTCAGATTACCCCTTTGAATTCATGCCCCATTCTCTGACCATGGTGGTGTCTGAAAATCTAACCAAAATAACTTCCACGCTTTAGCCTTTCACTTCAACCAGAGTGTCGGCTTTTTCTGCAATAAACTATAAGCTCAATTAGATTATCATAATAGAACACAAAAAATCTCTTTTGTCGAGGCGCTATAGCATGGCCTAAATTCTTGGTTCCTCCATCTTCACACGATGTTAATGGGAATCAATGGTATTTTATTATGCGCTATAATATTTCATTTAAATTTAACTCGGGTGAAGGGCGCATTCCAAAAAAGTCGGACAAATAATTTGAGTGTAACCAAAATGTCCGGAATTTAAATTATCACTCACCATTTTTTGAACCAGGATTACGCTGAAAAAGATGAATAAGATGAAATAAACACTGTCTTTTAATCATCTTATTCATCTTCTTCT
>Ga0272440_1003484_pt1 | contig 11737 bp, 12 predicted proteins | sample SSMMMBAug17_FD_192440 | JGI IMG/M metagenome (GOLD analysis project Ga0272440, IMG submission 192440) | Marine sediment archaeal communities from Little Sippewissett salt marsh, Falmouth, MA, United States - SSM-MMB-Aug17 | ecosystem: Environmental > Aquatic > Marine > Wetlands > Sediment ... | reverse complement strand
CTCTGGTGTTGGAGTGGAAGTAGTTAGCAGAGAACACAAAAATAAAGAATTAGAAAGTTTTAATGTAGCACAAGAGGCAACAACAAAAGATGTAGGAGCATTATTTGATACAATTTTTGGTAAAAATAGAACTTTTAGCTCTCTTGATTTAGCAACCAATATAGAAAATGGAGATCTCAAAGAGGATAATCATTATGATATGAATGGAGAAAATGAAGAAAATTTAATGAAATCAATTAATCAAGAACCAGATAGAAAAAGCAGAATTGCTGCTATCAGTGCTATAAAGGAAATTTTTAGTATTACTATAAGTCAAGCTAGAAGTAGAAATATTCCTATTGATTCTGTAGAATTTGATAATCTTTATGAGCAAAATTTAGAAAAATTGTCTCAGGAAAAAAAGCAAAATTATTTAATTTCTTTTACTAAAAATTGGGAGGAAAGATTTTGGACTCAAGGTATTACAACACAAGAAATTTTAGCAAGAGAAAAAGAACGAATAAAAAATAAATATCGTACTTAAAAATTTTTATTTACGAAAATAAAAACTTATATGATAAAATTCGAATAAAATTTAACTTATTTGAATAATTTTTAATATAAAAGAAAAGAGTACAATTAATTAAAAATTATAGTTAAGTTAATAAAATAAGTCCCCGTAGCTCAGCTGGATAGAGCATCGGCTTGCGGAGCCGGAGGTCACAGGTTCGAATCCTGTCGGGGACGCCATTTTTGAATTAAAAAGAAAACCGAAAAAAAACCTCTATTGCTTCATCTTCGCCAAAATAATTTGGTACAGGATCATATTTGAAATTAAGCTTTTCTTTAATTATTGGAAATATTTCTTCAAATAAATCTTGCACATTTAGATAATGAATGAATCATTCTTGGGACAATTTTTTGATAACATTACCAAATTTATTATGCCACTTTCCCATTATTTGGCCCTTTTTTTCTTTATTAGTACTTCTTTGTCTAAACTCATAATACTTGCCTGTTTGCGGATTTCTAATCCTTTTTTGTGTCATCTTCTTATCAAATTAATTCTTACAATTAATTTTATATAAAAATTAAATCATAGCAAATATTATTTTTCTCAAAATAATCAAAGCCTAGTATCTTTAACACCTCATCACTACTTAAAGCATTTCGAACATCCAATATTAGTCGATGCCATAAAAATGGTGGGCAGAGAGGGATTTGAACCCCCGTAGACTCGCGTCGACAGATTTACAGTCTGTTGCGTTTGACCACTCCGCCATCTGCCCCTTTTTTAAAATTCTAACTTTTTTATTTTTATAGATTCATTATTTTATCTATATTTATGCATTATATAGAAAAATTAGAATTAAATGGAGCCAACACTCGGATTCGAACCGAGGACCTGCCGCTTACAAGGCGGATGCTCTACCACTGAGCTACGTTGGCAACTTTATTAATTTTATATTTTATTTCCTAGTTTTGTCAAAATTTCTTTAGTAACATTTTCTACTGACTGTTGACCATTAATAACTAAAATTTTATCTTCTTCTTGATATTTCTTAATAACTGGCTTGGTCTCTAAGCTAAAATTTTCAATTCTTTTTAAAATTGCTTTTTCATTGTCATCACTACGTTTTTTTAATTCTCCTGCACAAACTGAACATTTATTTTCTAAAAAATTAGCTGGAAAAACTTTTTTACACTGAATGCATATTTTTCTACCCAAAAGTCTTTTTTTAGCTTCTTCTTCTGATATATCAATTAAAATACCTAAAAAAGGAATATTTTCTTGTTTTAAAAGCTGATCAAAAGTTTCTTTTTGCTTCCAAGATCGCGGAATGCCGTCAAAAATAATTCTCTTATTTTTATATTCTTTAACAAAATTTTCTAAAACTTTCATCACAATTTCATTAGTAACTAAATTACCCTTTTCAATGGTTTCTTTAACTTTTTTACCTAAATTACTTTCCAAAGCAGCAATTTCTCTCAATTGCGCTCCAGTTTCAAAAATAACACCTCCTGTTTTTTCAGCAATTAATAAACTTTGTGTGCCTTTTCCTGAACCTTGAATTCCAAAAAAAACTAAATTTTTCATGTTAATTTATCATAATCATGCATAACTAATTGAGAATTAATTTGCCTAATCAATTCCAAAACTACTCCCACCACAATAATCAAACCACTTCCTGAAATAATCAAATCAGAAGAAGAAAGATTAGTAAACATAGTAAAAACAATTGGAACTAAAGCCACAAATCCTAAAAATGAACCTCCCCATAAATTCATTCTATTAGATAATTTCCCTAAATAATGAGCTGTCTCTTTTCCTGGTCTAATGCCAGGAATAAAACCACCTCTTTTTTGTAAATTTTCCGCAATATTATCAGGATTAAAAGTAATAGAAACGTAAAAATAAGAAAAAGCTAAAATTAATAAAAAATAAACTAATAAATATTCCCCTGTTGGACTGGCTGAATTAAAATGACTATTCCAAAAAAGAGCAAAACTTTTCACCCATGCGTGATCAGAATTTTTTAAAAATTCCATTAAAACACTAGGAAAAGTAATCATAGAAACAGCAAAAATGATTGGAATCATTCCAGCTTGCAAAACTCTAATCGGCAATTGTGATTTTTCTCCCCGTGCTACTTTAGAGGTATGATTGATAGGAATAGCTCTCACTGCTTCAGTAAATAAAACTACCATTATTAAAAGAGCTAAAGTCACTAAAGCAAAAAATAAAAAAGCTGATGCTTTTTCTGTGGCTCCAAAATCAACAACATCTGAAATCATACGACCAATTACTCCTGGCATTGCTGAAACAATACCTACAAAAATAACCATAGAAATACCATTACCAATTCCTTTTTCTGTAATTAATTCTCCCAACCACATTAAAAAAAGTGTGCCTGCTGAGATAGTAATCATAGCTGGTAATACATCAGCTGGATTTTTAGGATCAATAAAAGTTCCTTCCATTCCATGAGTAGAAGTAGACAAAAGCACAATCATTCCATAACTTTGCAAAAAGGCAAAAGGAAAAGTAAGCCATCTAGTAATAGAATTAATTTTTTTTCTTCCTGCTTCTCCTTCTTTTGAAATAGCTTCTAATTTTGGTATGGCCACTGTCATCAATTGCACAATAATAGAAGCATTAATATAAGGAGAAAGTCCCATCATCACAATAGAAAAGTTTTCCATTGATCCACCAGTTAAAGCAGAAAAAATAGAAAGTGCTCCATTTTGACCAAAAACATCAGATAAAGCTTTAGGATCAACTCCTGGAACTGTAATATGCGCTGCTAGCCTAAAAGCAAAAATAATAAATAAAGTAAAAAAAATTCTATTTCTTAAATCTTTTGTTTTAAAAATCCTAATTAAATAATTCATTGCTGTTAAAAAAATTAGCAAATGTACCGGAAGATTCTTGCATTTTTTAAGAAAATTGCAAATTTTTTTTCTAAAAAAAATAATAAAAAAAGCTTTTTTTCTTGCAACTTTTATGGAAATTTGCCACCTTTATAAGTGTTTTAAAAAAATATATGAAAAAAATAATTATTTTCCTAAGTTTTTTAATTTTTTGGGGAGGATGTTCTAATGAAGTAGAAATAATTGAAGAAATACCTGACCCAAATCTTACTTTAAATCAAGAAATTGCTGTTGAAAATAATTCTGAAAATGATCAGATTATTGAACAATTTTGCAATAATGAACAACTAGAAGAATGTGAAAAAAAAGCTACTTCTTGCATCAAAGATTTAAAAGCAGCTAATGAAAAAATTAATGTTTTACAAACTAGTTTAGGTAATAAAGAAAAAGAAATAGAAAAACAAAAAAATAATTTACAAACAGAAAATTGGAATCATTTTTTTGTAGATTATTTTAAAAATGTTCCTCAAAATGAATATCCCTTTGATTCTTGTGGTAAGGTTTCTATTTTTTGGCAAAAAGATTGGTTTAAAAATTTTGAACAAGCTTTAGGAAAAGCTAATATCTTTTTTTCACCTGCAGCTAGACCATTACAAGGAAAAGATTTTTTTGGAGGATGTGTTTCTTCTTCAGGAGGAATGGCTTTCTTTTTAGGAGCTAGTTTTCAAAATAAAAATGAATTTCATTTAGTAAAATTTGATATTCAAACTAGTAGCTTAAAAAAAGCTATTTTAGCCAAAGGTTCTTGTCAAGATTGTCCTGCTAATTTTGGCAAAAGAAATGGGCCTTATGTTGAACTTTTAGGTGATAAAGGTACTAAATATAGATATTTCTTTGATAAAAATGTTCTTATGGAAGGAATTTATTTTGAATAATTTTTTTAACATTTTTTTAAATAATGCTTAATTTTCATTTTATTTTTGCTAGTTTTTTAACTCTTTCTTTTTCTTTAGCTGCTTCCTTTTTTTACAATAAAAAATTTTTTAAAAAAGATCTTTCTATAGCTATTATTATTTATAGTTTATTAATTTTTAATATTGTTTATTTTGTTTCTTTTGATGAAAAAAGCATTGGCCTTGGAATTGGTCTTTTAGGAATTTTAAGTTTAATTAGACTACGATCTACTTTAGAAAATTTAATTGATATTGGTTATGTTTTTTATGCTATTACTATTGGACTTTTAAATGCTTCACTAGAAAATCAATTAACTATTTTAGTGGTTAATATTTTTATATTTTCAGTTTTAATAATAACTACTAGTGGTCTATTTTTTAAAAATAAAGTTTTAAAAACAAATATTGTTTTTGATGAAATCTTTTTTAAAGATCTAGGTGATAAAAATTTTATTAAAAATGAAATTAAGAAAAAATACAATATCACACCAATTGAAATTGAAGTTTTAAGTTTAAATTACCTCAAAGACTCTGCTAACTTAGAAGTTTCTTATTATGCTAACAAAACATAACTGCTCTTTTGATTTTTAATAATCAAACTAATTTCCAAAAATATCACTACCAACTGCTTTTTCAACTAATTGTCTTAATTTAATTTTTCCATATCCAGTTGAACCTTTATGTCCTGGTAAAGAAATTATTGCTGGCAAGGCTTCTTTAGATAATTTTTGAAAATCATCTTTTGGAATTTCTTTTAAAAGATTTTCTATTACAAAAATAATAGCAAATTTAGCTAATGAATTTTCTTCTTTTGTTTGTCGCTCTTTTTTTAAAGCAAATAATTTCTCTAAAGCTTGTACGCTATTTTCAACTGGAAAAATTTCCACTCCTATAGCTTTAAAGCATAATATTTCTTCTCGTGAGCCAACAATAGCTATTTTAAAATTACTATTTACGTTTTCCATTGATCATTAATTAAAAAAGTTTTAAAGCTGGTTTTTTAATCCATTTTCTTATTTCTTTTTCTTCAATTCCATTTAATTTACCTACTAAAATAGTTCGAATAATTTCAGCATTTCTTTTTTTAATCCAAAAAAAAGCAAAAATTGGCTCAATATTAAAAGGTTCCAAAATAGAAGGATTTAAAGTACTAAATAAAAATTCATCTAATTCTTTTTCAATTTTTAAAAAATTAATTCCTGTTTTGCAGGCAGTTTCTTCTTGCAACATTTGTAAAATTTGAATTAATTCTTCTTTTACTTTAAGAATATCTATAAAATCATTTTTACCTTCTTGTGCTTCAATTAATGACATTATTTTATGTTCATCTATTTTTTCTAAAAGTTCATTTAAATCTTTGGCTGAACTTAAAATTTCTAAAGAAATTTTACCGCCACTGAGAAATTCTTTTTCTTTTCGACGCAAAAAAGCTTTTAGATTTTCAATATCAATCATTCTTTCAAAAAAAGAAATCATCATCGATGAGTAAGTTTTTTTAACTTTAGCTAATATTCTAGCAAAAAATTCTTCTTGCAATAAAAAATCAATTATTTCGGGATTTTCCTTTTTTTTAAATTCTTTTTTTATTTGCTCTACTTTTTCTATAAGCCAAGAAAAACCTTCAATCTCTTTTTTTTCAAAAATAATTTGTTTTATTTTTCCTTTAGAAAGACATCCCAAAGGAGACAATACTTCTCTTAAATTTTCTGGATCTTCATTTTTCAAAAATGCTTTAGTCAAAAGACAAGCATTTTCTAAATCAAATAAAAGCCACAAAAAATCAAAATCATTTTCATTATCTAGCATTTCACAAATTGTTTTTTTAACTTCTAAAAGACCAGCATCAATTAAAAGAGGAAAATCTTCTACTTTTTTAATTTCTGCTAAAAATTCAGCCCAATCTAAATCATTCAAAATTTTAAAAGCATCTTGAGCATTTTTAGCATATAACATTCTTTCTACTTCTTCTTGCCTTAAAAGTCTTGATTCAATAGCACGAATTCTTGCTACTTGCATTGTAAAATCCTTTCTCATAATTTAAATATCAATCAAACAAAATAGAGGCTATTTGAAGTTCCATTTTTAGTTTAACTTTTTTATCAATAATAGCATCAAAAGAAAAATCCATTTCTACTTTATCATTAACAAATAAAAATCCTCCGGGAAAATCTTTATTTTTTTTCATTTTAAAATTTTTCCCTTCTTTTTTAATTATTTTTTCCATTATTGAAAAACAATCTTCATTAGCATAAATAATTCCTTCTTTTTCTTGAATATTAGTAATTGACGCAGTTAATAATTTTTCTATTTCTTGCTTTGAAAGATTAGAAAAATCTTCTTTAGCTTTTTCAAAAGCTTTTTTTAAAATTTCTCTTTTCTTTTTTAAAATTGCATTATTTTTTTCACTTTCAGCCAAAGATTTAGTTTTATTATTCATAACTGCTTCTTTTTTTTGCTTTTCTTGCAAAAAATCATTTTCCATTTTTTTAATTTTTTCAGCATATTGCTTAATAATCTCTTTTTCTTCTTTTTCTGCTTTTAAAGCAATTTCTTTTGCTTCTTTTTCTGCATCAGCCAAAATTTCTTTAACAATATTTGAAGTTGTCATTTTATTAAAATTTTAAATTAACTTTTTAAAATTAAACAGCTACTATAGCACTGCTAATATCAAGAAGTAAAAGAATTGTTGCTAAAAGACCTAAAATAGCAAATGTTTCTACCATTACTGCTAAAATAATTGCTTGTCCACCATTAGCTGGATTTTTAGCAATAATATTTGCTCCTGCTGCTGCTACTTTTCCTTGAAAAATACCTGACAAAAGAGCAGTAACTCCTAAAATTAAACAAGCTAATAAAACTTGAGTTCCCTCTCCCAAGCTCAATTCAGCAATTTTAAATTTATTAATAACCATAAAAGCTCCAATTAGTCCATAAATACCTTGAGATCCTGGTAAGGCAGAGAGGACAACAAATCTGCCAAAAGTTTCTGGTTTTTCAGCTACAACTCCAGCAGCTGCTTTACCAACGGTTTGTGTTCCTAAAGTTGATCCAATTCCTCCCAGTGCAGCAGCAAAAAAAGCTCCCAATACTGCAAGTGCTGGTCCCCAATTTGTTGTAATTTCTTCCATTTTAATTTTAAAAAATAAAATAAATAAAAAATAATAAAAATTATTCACCAAGAAATAAAAATTTTCCTTTGCGCTTTAAAGGATCGAAGTTTCTAGCGCCACACTCTACAAATTTGCCAAAAAATTCAACAAACTGCAAGCGTCCCGAATGAATAAAAGCACCTAAAAGATTTAAGCCAATATTAATAGTATGTCCAAACAAAATAATAATCAGTCCTACTAATATATTAATTCCCATTGGTAACATACCACCAAAAATAACTGCTAAAGAATTAAAAATAGTCGCAATAATACCTGTAGCTAAACCAAGAGCAAAAAGTCTAGAATAAGAAAGAATATTAGAAAGCCAACTCATCATTTCATCAATAATTCCCATAGCACCACTTAATATTCTAAGTATTGGATTTTTAGTTCCACAGCCCATAGTCCAAGTTAAAACTAAAAGTAAAAATAAAAAAATATTTTGCAACCACAAAAATATATTTTCACTAACATTAACTTGCCTTAAAATTAGTAGAAACGCCGCAAAAGCAATACAAAAAGCTAGAAAAAAACTTTTTTGTATTGCTTCATTTATTTGACCATTTTTTACTTTAATAACACCAGAGAGAATAATACCAAAAAGTAAATGTAAAAATCCCATAGAAAAAGCTAAAGGCATAATTTTAGAAGTAAGATCTGTCATGGGATCAAAAATTTGTCCTTTAAACATTTTTTTACCCTCAATAGTTTTAGTTAAAAATTCTGGAAGCTGATCTGGCGTAAGACCAAACCATCCTCCAAATAAAATTCCCATAAAAATTGTTGATATACCACACATAAAAAGAAGTCTAATCATTTTTCTAATTTCTTTATCTAAGGGAATAAATTTTAAAATTAAAGTTGTAGCTAAAGCAAGAAAAATTCCATATCCAGCATCAGTGAGACAAAAACCAAAAAAAACAGCAAAAAAAGGAGCTAAAAAAGGAGTAGGATCAATTTCATGCTCTTGTGGTAATCCAAAAATTTTAGTTACAGTTTCAAAAGGACTAAAAGTACTATTATTTTTTATTTTTACCGGAGCTTTTTCATTTTTAATTCTTTTAGTACTGCTAACAAAAAAACTTTTATTACTTTTTTGTAAAGTTTTTTCTAAAGTTACTTTTTCTTTTTGCGGTATCCATCCTTCAATTAAAATAGTTGCAGCTGAAGAATTAACTTTTTCTTGTGCTAAATATCTTTCTTTTTCCCATAGAAAAAAATCATAAGTTAATTTTAATTTATCTAAATCTTTAGCTAATAATTTAAGTTCATCTTTTAAAGCAATTATTTCTTTTTGTAATTTTTTTTCTGACTTTTCTAATATTTCAATTTCTTCTTTTGGTGTTTTATTACTTTCTGAAAAACTAACCTTATTAAAACGAAAATTATCTAAAATAGTTTTAATTTTTTCAATTATTTTTTTATGAAAAACAATAATAAAAAAAGCATGCTGGATATTTTGATCAACAATTTGAAAATGAACTAAATCAGTTTTAGAAAGTTTTTCTACAAAATCATCAATATCTTTAGCCGCAATTTCACCAATATGCATTACTGTATTTTTAGTTTCTTTTTTAGAAGATAAAGAAAAATTAAGCTTTTTCCAATTAGATAAAACTTTTTTTTCTTCATTAATTTTAATTAATAAATTTTTTTTATGATTTAATTCTTCTTCAATCACAGCACATCTTTTAACTAAAGTAGAAAAATCAAAATCTTTATTTATATTTTCAATATCACTTTCTTGAGCAAATAAAGAAGGACTAATTATTTTTTCTTTAAAACTTTTTTTTTTATCTTCAAAAGGAGTCAACATAGAAATAGCAAAATCAATTTCTGCCAAATGAACATCACTATTAGTAGTTTGATTTTCTAAAGAATTAAAACCAAATTTTTTTTTATCTTGATCTATTTCCGTAACTTCAAAACAACCTAATTTTTGTAAATCTTTAAGGGTATTTTGAAGATTTTTCTTCATAATAACTACCTGCATTTTTTGCATTTTTACAATAGCCATTTACTTTAATATAAAAATTTCTTTAGTAAGATTAATAATTTTGTCACTAGCTATTTTAATTTTATCTTGAAAATTTTTCTCCATTTCATTGACTTGTTTTTGCGTATCCTTTTTTGCTTGCAAAAAAAATTCATTACATTGTTTTTTCTTTTTTTCTAAATCTTTTTGCATATCTTCTTTAGCTCTTTTTTTAGCTTCTACTAAATTCTTTTTTCCTTTTTTATGAGACAGGGAAATTTTTTCTGACTTTTCTTGTAATGCTTTTTCAATTATTTTTTGGGCCTTTTTTTCTGCCTCTTTAATTTCTTGTAATGGATTTTGCATTTTTTTAATTAATTTATTAAATACTCAACTTCAATAAATTTTTGGCTAAGTTAAGAAAATTGTCAATAAATTTTTACCCTTTAACATTGACTTTAAAGAAAAAGTTTTGAAAAATAAAATTCAAGTTCTTGCTTTTTATTATTTTAAAAATACGGTGATAGGAAAAAAAATTATTAAAAAAATTAATTTAGCAATTTTTACCTTTTTATTATTTCTGCCATTTAAGCAAGTTTCTGCTGATGGATTAACTATTTCTCCTCCTAAATTTGAATTCAATGCCAAACCCGGACAAATTTTATTAGATACTATTAAAATAACTAATAAAAATAATACTCCTTTAGAACTTTTTGTAACTGTGCAAGATTTTGTAGCTAAAGACGAAACTGGAACTCCTACTTTTATTAATCCACAAGAAAATAATTCTGATCTTTCTATGGCTAATTGGATATCAATGGAAGGACAAAAAGAAAGTATTACTTTAAAGCCTAATGAAAAAAAAGAAATACCTTTTAAAATTGAAGTTCCTTCCAATGCTGAACCGGGAGGACATTATGGATCTATTTTTTTCTCGCCTCCTTCTCCTAAAGGGCAAGTATCAGTAGTGCAAAAAATAGGCTCACTAGTACTAGTGAGAGTAGAAGGAAAAATTCAAGAAAAAGGAAAACTAAACCAATTTTTTACTTACAAAGATTTATTATCTGAAAATAAAAATAAAGCTATTGATCAAATTAAAAAAATATCTTTTTTTCAAAATTTTCCTATTAATTTTGCTATTCGTTTCGAAAATACTGGTAATGTACATACTAAAGTTTATGGCAAAATAGAAATAGAACGATATAATAAAAAATTAAAAAATATTGGAATAAAAACAGTTTTAAAAAATGGCGTTCCTTTTGAACAAAAAATAGTTGATTTTATTCCTATTAATGATGAAAAAGGTAATACTTTAGCTAAGTCTTTTCGGCGCTTTGATGTCTCTTATCAAGGAGAAGCTTTTTGGTATCACCATGATGATGGCAACAAAGAAATTCGTTATAAAGGTTTTCCTATTGGAAAATATAAAGCAAAATTAACCTTAAGTTATGGATCTGGAAAAGAAAATCTTACTAAAGAAATTAATTTTATTATTTTTCCTTGGAAAAAAATAACACTTTGGATATTGCTAATTATAATTGGACTATTTTCCTTAATTTATTATCGAAAATGGAGTCGTAAAAAATTAGAAAAAAGATTACGTCATATGATTGAACAAGAAAAAAAAGAACAAGCATAGATTTGCATGTTTGAAAAATTTAAATACTTTAAAGGGATTTTAGTTTTATTTTTAATTATATTTTTAGGTTTTATTTTTTTACCTTTAAATAAATCTATTAAAAAAGCTTTTGCTCTTTCTTGTCCTTCTGGAACAGTTAAAACTGGTGGAACTGATCAAAATCCCATTTGCAGTAGTTATAGTAATGCTAATATCTTAGCTATTTTTTTAGGCAATAAACCCATTGTTACTTCTTTTGCTCCCACTAGTGGACAAAATGATCAAGTAACTAGTCTTTCAAAAATAATCGGTCATAATTTTACCGGAACTACTATTGTTTCTTTAGATGATTCTTCTTCTACTACTTTAAATGGATCTTGGACTATCAGTACTGGCTGTGATGAAAATGGTGAAAACTGTGGCGGAAGTGGATATTATGATAAAATTACTGGTCTTTCTATCCCCTCTGGAATAATAGAGGGAAATTATAATTTACTAGTAACTACTTCTCAAGGAACAAATTCTAATAGTGAAATTAATTTTTCCGTAACTTCTCCTCCTGCTAGTAGTGCTGCTCAAATCACTAGCATTTCTCCCAATCCTTTAATTACTTCTCCTAACTCTTTAAGTTCAATTAATTTAAATGTTCAAGATAATGATAGCAGTTCCATTTATTGGGAAGTTACTTCCA